>Ga0316209_1000093_pt1 | contig 187747 bp, 191 predicted proteins | sample 6monopyrite_MG_FD_204945 | JGI IMG/M metagenome (GOLD analysis project Ga0316209, IMG submission 204945) | Microbial mat bacterial communities from mineral coupon in-situ incubated in ocean water Damariscotta River, Maine, United States -... | ecosystem: Environmental > Aquatic > Marine >... | reverse complement strand
CCATGCCCGTCTGGATCCCCGTCACCATCGCCGCCGCCTTCATGCAGAACCTGCGGTTCCTGCTGCAGCGCCATCTGAAGGTCACGACCCTGTCGACGGGCGGGGCGACATGGGCGCGGTTTCTCTACTCCGCGCCCCTGGTCGCGCTTCTGGTCTGGGTCTATGCCACGGCGAGCGGCCAGGCCTATCCCGGCACGAACCCGCGGTTCTGGAGCTTTATCGTCACCGGTGGCATGGCGCAGATGCTGGCCACGATGTGCGTTGTGGCGCTTTTTGCGCATCGCAATTTCGCGGTGGGCATCACGCTGAAAAAGACCGAAGTCATCCTGACCGCCCTGATGGGGCTGGTGATCCTGGGCGAGGCTGTATCGACCCCGGTGGTCATCGCCATCGGGGTCGGGTTTCTGGGCGTCATCCTGCTGTCGGACCCGCCGAAAACCGCCACGCCGCTCAGCTGGCAGGCGCGGGTCTTTAACCCGGCCTCGGGCTACGGGCTGGCTTCGGGCGTCTTGTTCGGCATATCGGCCGTGGGCTATCGCGGGGCGTCGCTGTCGCTGGAGGCGGGCGACGTGATGCTGCGCGCCAGTTTCACGCTCGCGGCGGCGACGGCGGTGCAGACGCTGGTTCTGGGGCTGTGGCTGTTTCTGCGCGAGCGGGCCGAGATCGGGCGCGTCATCGCCTCGTGGCGGGTATCGTCGCTGGTGGGGCTGACCTCGATGCTGGGATCGCTCGGCTGGTTTGTTGCCTTCACGCTGCAAACGGCGGCCTATGTGAAGGCGTTGGGGCAGATCGAGCTGGTCTTTACCTTTCTGTTCTCGGCCTTCTGGTTGAAGGAGACCTCATCGGCCAAGGAAATCGGCGGCATTGCGTTGATCGTGGTCAGCCTGTTGATCATCGTCTGGGGGGCCTTGATGTGAATATCCTGCTGTCTATCGCGCCGGTTTTCGTGCTGATCTGCCTGGGCTACGTGCTGCGCCGGGGCGGCATCCCGTCGACCGAGTTCTGGAACCTCAATGACCGGCTGGTCTATTTCCTGCTGATGCCGGCGCTGTTTTTCGTGCGGATTTCGACGGCGGATCTGTCGGGGGCCACGTTGATCCCGCTGGCGGGCACGCTTTATGCCGGGTTTTTCCTGGCGCTTGGGTTTGGCGTGCTGGCCGGGCGGGCGCTGGCCCGCGACGGGGCGGTGGCAAGCTCGGTCATGCAAGGCGCGGGCCGGTTCAATACATTCATCGCGCTGGCCGTGGCCGAGGCGCTTTATGGCGTTGCAGGATTGCAGATCGCGGTGCTGGCGGCGGCGCTTTTGGTGCCTGTGGTCAATCTCTCGGTGGTCAGTCTTTTTGCCGTGATGCTGCCGCAACCGGGCAAGCGGCCGGTCCTGACGGCGCTGAAGGGGCTGGCGATGAACCCGTTGATCCTGTCGATCCTGGCCGGGATCGCGGCCAATCTGATGGGGTGGGGCGAGGTGCCGGTGCTGCATGACAGCCTGGCGATTCTGGGGGCGGCGGCGCTGCCGATCATGTTGCTTTGCGTGGGTGCGAACCTGAAACTGCGCGGATTGTCGGCCGATGCGCTGCCGATCCTGGCCTCGGGCCTGGGCAAGCTGGTGCTCTTTCCGGCCGTGGTGGCGGGGCTGGCGCTGGTCATCGGGCTCGACCCGATGCAGGCGCAGATCGCGTTGATCTATGGTGCCCTGCCGACGGGCGTCGCGGCCTATACGCTGGCGCGGCAACTGGGCGGCGACGCGCCCCTGATGGCGGCGATGATCACGGTGCAGACGTTGGTGTCTTTCGCGACCTTGCCGATCTGGATCGCGGTGGGCGAGGCGTTTTTCTGAGCTTCTAGAGACGTTCGAACCGGCTGATTTCATCGAGGTTGTTGAAAAACGGCACGCCGGGCTGGTTCGAGCCGCTCAGGATTGCCCCGATCTCGGCCAGCACCACCTCGGTGATAAACGGCATGTCAAAGCCGCGCACCTCATCGAGTGGCACCCATTGCAGATGGCTCAGCTCATCCTCGGCCCCGCTGAAATCGTCGGGATCATTGGCCAGCGCCTCCGCATCGGCCATGAAAAACCGCGCGTCGAACCGGCGCGGCCGGCCCGGCGGCGTGATGGCGCGAAACACGAATTGCAGCGCCGCGCCATCGGGCAGATGGCCGGTGGCCAGATAACCGCGCCAGCCCTTCGGGGCCGCGATCTGGCCCGCGCGGGTATCCAGGCGGCCCAGAAGCAGGCCGGTTTCTTCCCATAATTCGCGCGTGGCGGCGGCCAGAAGCGCGCTCGCGGGGCGGGTCGAACCCTTGGCCAGCCGGGTGGTGCAGTCGGCGGGCGGATCCTGGGCCAGCGGGATCTCGGCATCGACCGCATCGACCGCGCCGCCGGGAAAGACGAATTTCGACGGCATGAAGGCCGCCCCCTTGCCGCGCTGTCCCATCAACACGCGCGGGCGGGTGCCGGTGTCGCGCAGCATGATGATGGTGGCGGCGTCGCGAATGGCGCTTTTGTCTAAAATCCGTGCATCCTCTTGGCCCATTGGATTCCCACGATAACGCCCTTTAACCGGGGCAACAGAAACAGCGCCAGCACCACCGAGCCGAAGGTAAAGCCCGCCGCCATGACCAGCGGCTCGGGCCGGTAGACGACGAACACACGCAGCATCAGCCCGATCATCACCTTGCCGACGATCAGGATGGTCAGATAGGCCGGGCCGTCATCGGCGCGGGCATGGCTCAGATCCTCGGCGCAATTCGGGCAGGTGTCGCGCAGTTTCAGATAGCTGGACATCAGCGACCCTTGCCCGCAATTCGGGCAGCGCCCGCGCCAGCCGAGCCGTACCGCAGGCCAGAAAGGGCGTTCGGGCGAAAGATTGACTGTGCTGTCCATGAATGCGGCGGCCTGTGCGGTTTGATCTCGGGCCTTTCTATCACCGCGATCAGGTGCCGCGCAGCCCCTCGCGAAAAAAATTCCTGAATTTGCGACGGAATGTCCGGGCTGCTGCGTGGAACCTTCATACAGTCAAGAAATGGAGTATCTGACATGTCGATGAAATCTGCCCTTATGCTGAGCATCCTGATCCCTGTCGGTTTGGCCGCCAGCCTGCCCGCCAATGCGATGGGCCCCGGCGACGGCCCGATGCAGCGCCCCGCCTTTGCCGATCTCGATACCAATGGCGATGGCAGCCTGACGCTGGAAGAGATGCAATCCGCCCGTCAGGCGCGCTTTGCCCAGGCCGATGCCGATGGTGACGGCAATCTCAGCCGCGACGAATTGCTGGCCGCTGGTGCCGAACGCATCGCCACCATGGTCGACCGCCAGATGGAGCGGTTCGACGATAACGAGGACGGCATGCTGAGCGCCAACGAGATGGACGATATGGGCCCGCGCCGGCCCGATCCCGAACGCATGTTCGCCCGCGTCGATGCCGATGGCGATGGCGTGGTGACCGAGGCCGAGTATGACGAGGTCGGCTATGGCATGATGCGCCGGGGCGGCGGTGCCGGACAGGGCGAGCGTGGCGGCCCGCATGGTGGCTGGTCGCGTATGTGGAGGAACTGAGGTCCCCCAGGGGCAGAGGGCGGCGGTCCCCCGGTCGCCGGCCTTTGCCCCCGGTCGCAGGCGGGTTATGACAGGAGAATGGAGCCCTTGGACGCCGAACTGGACGGATTGCGGGATGACGCCCTCATGTTGCTTTTCGCCCGTGGCGATCCCGGGGCGGCCCGAATTCTGACGGCCCGCCTGCTGCCGCGTGTGTTGAACCACGCGGCGCGCGTGTTGGGGGATCGGGCCGAGGCCGAGGATGTCGCGCAGGAGGCGATGATGCGCCTGTGGCGCGCGGCGGCGGAGTGGCAGGCGGGCGGGGCCAAGGTGTCGACCTGGCTCTATCGTGTCACCGCGAACCTGGCGGTCGACCGGCTGCGCCGGGCGGGCCGCGCGGTGGGGCTGGACGAAACCGACGAGCCCGCCGATGATAGTCCGGGGGCCGATGACAGATTGATCCGGGCAGATCGGATGGCCGCGCTGGACAGCGCCCTGGCCACCTTGCCCGAACGCCAGCGCCAGGCCGTGGTGCTGCGCCATATCGAAGGGGTATCGAACCCCGATATCGCCGAAGTGCTGGACATCAGCGTCGAGGCGGTGGAAAGCCTGACCGCACGCGGCAAACGCGCGCTGGCCAAGGCGCTGGAAGGCCAGAAGGAGGCCCTGGGCTATGACTGATGACCATGACGATCTGAGCGATCTGTTTGCCGCCGCCCGCGACGAAGCGGCACCTTCGGATGCGCTGATTGCCCGGGTGATGGCAGACGCCGCCGCGGTGCAGGCAGAGGGGCCGGTGGCCGAGGCCGTGCCAGGACGTGGCCGCATTGGTGCCTGGTTGAACAATATCGGTGGCTGGCGCGGTGCCGGCGGGCTGGCGGCGGCGGCAGTGACGGGTTTGATGATCGGTGTCTACGCGCCCGGCAGCATCGACACGCTGTTGTCCGGGCAGCTCAGCGATCGCGGCCTGATCGAGAGCGACATCCTGGCCTCGACCTGGGGTGACCTGCTGGAATTGGAGGATGGCTGAGCCATGAGCACGCCTGTCGAACAGCCTGTCAAAAAACGCACCCCGCGCGGGGTGAAAATCGTGTTGGGCTTCAGCCTGGCACTGAACCTGCTGATCCTTGGGGCGATTGGCGGCGCGTTTCTGGGCGGCCGCCCCGAAGGCGCGTTGCGCGATCGCGCGGAAACCCTGCGCCTACTGGGGCTTGCGCCGCTGGCCTACGCGCTGGAGCGCGACGACCGGGTCGCGGTGGTGCAATCGGCCGGGGCAAACCGCGAGATGATGCGGGGCCAGCGCCGCCAGTTCGTCGAGGCGGCGCGCGGCTTTGCGCAATCGGTGCGCGGCGATCCGTTTGACCGGGGTGCCGCCGAGGCGGCGCTGATGGGGCAGCGCGGGGTTGTTCTGGACTTGCAGGACCGGGGCAACGGGGCCTTGCTGGACCGGCTGGCCACCATGTCGCCCGCGGCCCGCGATGCATTTGCCGATAACTTGCTGCAGATGCTGAACCGGCGCGGGCATCGCTGATCGGGTGCGCTATCTGCGCCCGGGCCCCAGCGTCGCGCGCAAGGTGCGCTCAGGCCGCCGAGGCAGAGACGGTTACCAGGTTGCGGCCATCCGATTTGGACCCGTAAAGCGCCCGATCTGCCCGCTCGATCAGAGATTCGGCGCTGTCGCCCTCCGCCTGGCCAAGTGCGATGCCGACGCTCATCGTGACGGTCACCGGCTGGTCCAGCCCCGGAATTGTGATGGCCTGCCCGCCGACGGCCCGGCGCAGACGTTCGGCGCATTGCAGCGCATGGTCGGGGTCGGTATCGGGCAGTGCGACCAGAAATTCCTCACCGCCCAGCCGGGCCACCAGGTCGCGGCCGCGCAATTCATGGCGCAGCCGCTTGGCGACGGTGGCCAGCACGCGGTCACCCGCGGCATGGCCAAAGCGGTCATTCACCGCCTTGAAATGGTCGAGATCCAGCATCATTACCGCAAGGCCATGCCCGGGATCGGCCAGCAGACGCGCCAGCTGCCCAAGCGCGTAGCGCCGGTTATGAAGGCCGGTCAGGCTGTCGGTCACCGCCAGCTCCAGCCCGGCCTCGACCGTGGCGCGCAGCCGGTCGGATTCGCGTTTGCGCCTGAGCTGGGTCTTGATCCTGACCGCCAACTCGGCCGGGTCGAACGGCTCATACAGGATGTCACCTGCCCCCAGGTCCAGCGCCACCGCGCCGCGTTCGGCGTCATCCTTGGGCAGGATCATCACCGCTGCCGAATGGCGTGACGCCGGCCGCGACCGCAGATCCGACAAGAGCCGCAGCCCCTCATTATAGGCCCCCAGATCGGCCGATATCACATAGACATCGGGGGTGGCGTCGGCACCGTGCCCCGATAGCGCCTGTTCGCGCGGCAGGATCTTCAGGCCGCGTGTGCCCTGCGCATCCAGCGCGTGTTTCCACGACACGCCCCTGGCCGCGTCTGGGGCCACCAGCGCCACCTTGCCGGCCGTCACGAACCCGGCCACCGGTTCGGCAAACCCATAGGCGGCGCAGCTTTCCTCACGCAGGCGCAACTCGCGCTGGATCTCATGGGCGCGCAACAGCGAGCGGACACGGGCCAGCAGCGTCACCTCATCGACCGGTTTGGTCAGATAATCATCGGCCCCGCGTTGCAGGCCTTGCATCTTGCTGTCCTGATCGGCCAGCGCGGTGATCAGGATGACCGGAATATCGGCGGTGGCGGGGTCGGCCTTCAGTTCCTCGCAGACCGCGACACCGCTCATATCGGGCATCAGCACATCCAGAAGGATAAGGTCGGGCTGCTCGGATTTCGCGATCCTGAGAGCGGCCGCACCGCAATCGGCCTGCAGCACGCTGTAGCAGGCCGCCGCCAGCTTCACTTTCATGACGATGCGATTGGTGGCCACATCGTCCACAACTAGAATGCGCCCTGTCATCGAATGCTCCGCCGCTGGTTTAACTCTGGGCTTTGTTCATCCATGATACGGAAAGGTTAACAAAGCCTTTAATCAGGTGGATCGGGACGTCGCATGACTGTGGATCAAGCGGGCGAAATCGCCTTGAATGCCATGGCCTGGTTGGTCGCCAACGAGGAGCTGCTGCCGGTTTTCCTAGGCAGCACCGGGGCCGAGATCGCGGACCTGCATGCGCAGGCATCCGAGCCCTCTATGCAATTGTCGGTGCTGGATTTTCTGATGATGGACGATGCCTGGGTCATGGCCTGCTGCGATCATCTGGCGTTGCCCTATGAGGCACTTTTCGCCGCCCGCCAATCGTTGCCCGGCGGGGCCCTGACACATTGGACCTGAGCCATCTGGCGATTATTCGCCGATCGCCTCGCGTTCGCCCGAATAAAGCTTTTTCAGAAGACCCTTAAGATCGTCTTGCTCGGCCTGGCTGAGCTTGGCGTTGAAATGGGCCATGTTTTCGACGCAGACGGGCAGGGCCTGCATCATCCGGGCCAGACCCTCATCGGTCATCGAGACTTCGGTCATGCGCCGGTCGGTCTGACCGATGGCGCGCCGGATCATGCCTTTGGCCTCAAGCGCCCGCAGCGCCCGCGACGTGGCGGTGCGGTCAATGCCGACGAATGCGGCGATATCGGAGGGGTTCTTCACCCCTTCCTCAGCCACCGCCAACAGGATGCACCATCCGATCCGGGTCAGGCCAAAGCGTTTCAGCCCATCCTCGACCCGCCGTTCAACCAGCCGGGCGGCCAGGGTGGTGTGAAAGCCGATGCTGTCATGCAGGCTGTATTTGATATGTGCGCCGTCCATGGTTGACATTGACAATATTTGATGTGGCGGGTCAAGGGCGGCAGGTGACAGCGCGGGCCTGCCGTGACACTGTCGCGCCAGGAAACACTCGCATCGGGGGCACGCGCGATGATCACTGGAATATTGTTCGACAAGGATGGCACGCTTTTTGATTTCGAGCGTAGCTGGTCGGGCTTTGCGCATGGTCTTTTGCTGGATCTGGCCGAAGGCGATGACGACCGCGCCGCACAGATGGGCGCGCGCGTCGGATATGACATGCACACGCGCGGCTTTGCGCCCGACAGCTGTCTGATCGCGGGCACCGATGCGGATGTGGTGGCGGCGCTGTTGCCAATGCTGGCGGGCACCGACGCGGCGTCGCTGAAAACCCGGATCAGCCGTGCCGCGGCGCAGGCCCCGATGGTCGCGGTGATCGCGCTGCGCCCGCTTTTGACCGAATTGCGCGCGATGGGGCTGCGCCTTGGTGTGGCGACCAACGATTCCGAACATGCCGCCAAGGCGCATCTGGCTGAGGCCGGAATACTGGACTGTTTCGATGCGGTCCTGGGCTTTGACAGTGGTCATGGTGCCAAACCAGGCCCCGGTATGTGCCGGGCCTTTGCCGATCACTATGGGTTGAGCCCCGGCGATGTTCTGATGATCGGCGACAGCTTGCATGACATGCATGCCGGCCGCGCGGCGGGGATGCTGGCCATCGGCGTGCTCAGCGGTATGGCCGGTCACGACACGCTTGCCGATGCCGCCGATCTGGTCCTGCCCGACATCAGCGAGCTGCCCGCCCATCTTGCGCCCGGCGGTGCCTTACAGGCGGCACATGCCAAGGCGAAAGCGACGCAAACGGGTTCACAATCGGTCGCTATCTGAAAACCCTGTCGGGCGCGGTAGCGCCATTGTGGCCGTCAAAATGCATTCGGGAGACCATTGAATGAGCGCAGATGCCGCCGCCGCCCCCCGCCGCCGTCGTGCCGGTGGCCGTAAGGGAAATGCCGACCGCGCCGGAACCGCCGCGATCGATCAGATGCCCTGGCGCATCCCGGTCAATCCCGACCGCCCGACCGAGCCTTTGCGCCCCGAAGGCGTGCAGGCCATCCACAAAGGTGCGATGCGCATCCTGTCCGATATCGGTATCGAGTTCCTGAACGAAGAGGCGCGCGACTATCTGGCGCGCGCGGGGTGCAAGATCGACGGCACCAATGTGCGGATGGACGAGGATTTCGTGATGGAAATGGTGGGCCAGGCCCCCAGCCAGTTCACCGTCACGCCGCGCAACCCCGACCGGAAGATCACCATTGGCGGCAATCATATGGTGTTCGGCAACGTGTCCTCGCCGCCCAATGCCTGGGATCTGGATCGCGGCAAACGGTCCGGCGATTTCGAGACGTTCCGCGAGTTCATCAAGCTGACGCAGTATTTCAACTGCATCCACTTTGCCGGCGGTTATGCGCCGGAGCCGATCGATATCCATGCCTCGGTGCGCCACCTGGAGTGCCTCTATGAAAAGCTGACGCTGACCGACAAGGTGGCGCATGCCTATTCCCTGGGCCGCGAGCGGGTCGAGGATGTGATGGAGATGGTGCGCATCGCGGGCGGGTTGACGGCCGAGGAATTCGAGGCCACGCCGCGCATGTATACCAATATCAACTCGGTCTCGCCGCTGCAGCATGACTTCCCGATGCTGGAGGGCGCGATGATCCTGGCGCGCGCCCGGCAGGCGGTGGTGGTCACCCCCTTCACCCTGGCCGGTGCGATGGCCCCGGTGACGATGTCGGGCGCGGTAACGCTGAGCCTGGCCGAGGGGCTGGCCGCGATTGCGCTGCTGCAATTCGTGTCGCCGGGATGCCCGGTGGGCATCGGCACCTTTACCTCGAATGTGGACATGAAAACCGGCGCGCCCGCGTTCGGTACGCCCGAATACATGCGCGCCACCCAGATGACCGGCCAGATGGCGCGGTTTTACGGGCTGCCGATGCGTGCCAGCGGCGTCTGCGCGGCCAATGTGCCCGACGGGCAGGCGATGTGGGAGACCTGCAATTCGCTCTGGTCGGCGGTGCAGGCGGGCGGCAACATGATCTATCACGCGGCCGGTTGGCTGGAGGGCGGGCTGATCGCCAGCCCCGAAAAATTCGTGATGGATTGCGAGGTTTTGCAGATGATCCAGCGCTATTTCGACCCGAAACTGTGGTCGACCGAGCCTGAGGATCTGGCCTTTGATGCGATCCGCGAGGTTGGCCCGGGCGGGCATTTCTTTGGCGTGCAGCACACCCAGGAGCGCTATCAGGATGCGTTTTACGCGCCCTTTGCCAGCGATTGGAGCAATTTCGAGGCCTGGGAGCTGGCCGGCGGGGAATGGACGGCCGAGCGGGCCAACAAGATCTATAAGAAAATCATCAATGAATTCGAGGCCCCGCCGATGGAGGATGGCATCCGCGAGGAACTGCGCGCCTTTGTCGACCGGCGCAAATCCGAAGGCGGGGCACCCACCGATTTCTGATCTTCGGGCAACGGTTTCTTAACCTCTGGCGCGCTATCTGATCTGCACATTATTTGCAGGAGCCTGAGGATGCACGGTTTGGTAAACCGCGCCTTGCAGGGGTTTTTGACCGATACCTACGGCAAGGAGATCTGGGATGAAGTGCGGGGCCAGGCGGGCCTGCCCTTCGAAGGATTTGAATCGATGCTGCATTACGAGGATCGCCTGACCGGCGACACCATCGATGCGGCGGCGGCGGTGCTGCACAGGGATAACCTGTCGCTCCTGGAGGATCTCGGTGCCTATCTGGTGACCCACCCGAACCTTGAACCATTGCGCCGCCTGCTGCGGTTTGGCGGCGATACGTTCTATGATTTTCTGCAGTCGCTGGACGATCTGGCCGGGCGCGCAGGGCTGGCGGTGCCCGATCTGGACCTGCCGGACCTGCATATCTGTCATCTGCACCGCAATTCATTCGTATTAGAGGTGAAATGGCCGGTGCCGGGGGTAAGCGCGGTGTTTCTGGGCGCGCTCAGGGCGTTGGCGGATGATTATGGTGCGTTGGCGATCCTCGAATTTGACGGCAGTGCTGGCGGCATCGAACGGATCAAGATCGAGCTGTTGGACATGGCCCATGCCTCGGGGCGGCAATTCTCGCTTGGCGCGGTGTCGACGTGACGGGGGCCGCCGAATTTGCCCTGGAGGGTGGCGCGCTCGATACCCTGATGCCGATGCATCTGTGGTTCGGCGCAGACGAACGGGTGGTGCGCGTGGGCCCGACACTGGCCAAGATTGCGGGCGAAGAGCAACTGATTGGCCAGTCCCTGTTCGATATCATTGACTTGCGGCGCCCGCAGGCGGCGCAAAGCGTGGACGCGATCCTGGCGCTGGCGGGCACGCGCCTCAGGCTTGCGCTGTTCTGCCGCGCGGATCTGCTGTTTCGCGGGGTCGTGGTGCCGATGCTGGGGGGGCGCGGTGGCTTCATCAATTTGTCGCTGGGCGTCTCGTTTGCCCGGGCCGTTGCTGATTGTGATCTGACGCTGAATGATTTTTCGCCCTGTGATCAGACAATTGACCTGCTTTACCTGCGAGAAGCCAACGCCGCCATTGCCCACGAATCCCGCAGTCTGACCGCGCGGCTGCAATCGGCCCGCCAAAACGCCGAAGCCCAGGCGCTGACCGACGCGTTGACCGGTCTGCAAAACCGCCGCGCGATGGACGCAACCTTGAAAGACATGATCGAAGAGCCGATGGCGCGCTTTGGCCTCATGCATCTCGATCTTGATTTCTTCAAGGAGGTTAATGACACGCTGGGCCATGCGGCGGGCGACCATGTGTTGACCCATGTCGCCGATATTTTACGCGAGGAGGTTCGCAATGGCGATGTCGTGGCGCGTGTCGGCGGCGATGAATTCGTGCTGCTGTTTCGTGATTGCGACGACCCTGAATTGCTGCAATCCATCGCCAACCGCCTGATCGCGCGGCTGGAGGAACCCACCACCTTCGACGGGCAATCCTGCCGCATTTCGGCCAGCGCGGGCTCGGTGCTGGCTTCGCGATATGAGCTGCCCAGTCCCGATCAGATGCTCAATGACGCCGATATCGCGCTTTATGCGTCGAAGAACCGGGGCAGGGCGCAGCACACTTATTTTGACGATGAACTATTGGCCCCCGCGATCGGTACAGCGCGCCCCAATTGATGCGCGCTGCGCGTGGCGGTAGGGGCGTGGCCAAATTCCAACCGGTAAGCCCGCGTCATCGCGCTGGCATCGGCATAGCCGCAGCGCAGGGCGATCTCGGCCACGCTGCTGTCGGTCCCGGTCACCATCCGTCGCGCGGCTTGCAATCGCAGCCGTTGATAAAACTTGCGCGGGCTGGCGTTGAGACGCTGCTGAAACCGGCTCTCCAGCGTGCGTTGCGTGCAGCCAAGCCTGCGCGCCAGCGCTGGAATGCTCAGCGGGTCCTCCAGGTTCTGACGCATCAGGGCCACGCCCATGTCGACCAGATTGCTGCGCCCCCGCGCCTCAGGGCGCGCCGGTCCGCCCTGCATGAAAAGCGCAGCGATCTCTAGTTGCAGCGCCGCGCCATTGGCACGCCCGATGATCTCCTGCAGCAGCTCGAACGCCGTCATCGCGCCCCCGCAACTGGCCCGATTTCGGTCAATGACGAACCGGGCGCTATCGGTTGACACCTGGGGAAACGTCTCGGCGAAGGCGTCAAACTCATCCCAGTGGATGGTGGCGGCATAGCCGTCCAACAGCCCCGCCGCCGCCAGCAGCCAACTACCGGTATCAAGCCCCACCAGCATATCAAACCGACGCGCCGCCGCGCGCAGGGCACGCGCGGTGTCCGCTGTGCTGTGACGCAGATGCCCGTAGCTCGGCAGCACCAACAACATGTCACCGCCGGGATGATCCGAGGCCCGCGCCTCGGGCAGCACCGGCAGCCCGCTGGAGGATGTCACCGGGGCACCGTCCACCGTCAGAAACTGCCATTGATAGAGGGTCTTGCGCGACAATGTGTTGGCCGCGCGCAGTGGCTCGACCGCATTGGCAAGGCAATGGTTCGAGAAATCGTCAAATAGCAGAACCCCGATTTGCCGGGCCGAGGCCGATGATTTTTGCGAATTCTGCATGAAAACACTCTAAACCTGCATGGTCTGGGGACGCAACCACAGGCAGGCTTCGCCAATGGTTCAGCGATGGGGAGCGCCGAGATGCATTGTGGACTGACCGATGAGCAGGAGATGATCGCGTCAACCGTGCGGTCCTTTGTCGAAAACGAAATCTATCCGCATGAGGCAGAGGTCGAGCGCAGCGGCGCGGTGCCGCCAGAGATTGCCGACCGGATCAAACAGAAAACCATCGAGCTTGGGTTTTATGCCTGCAACTTTCCCGAAGAGGTTGGCGGGGCAGGGCTGAGCCATGTCGATTTCGCGCTGGTGGAACGCGAATTGGGGCGCGGATCCATGGCGCTGACGCATTTCTTTGGCCGGCCGCAAAACATCCTGATGGCCTGTGAGGGCGATCAGCGCGAACGCTATTTGCTGCCGGCGGTGCGCGGCGAACGGATGGATGCGCTGGCCATGACCGAGCCCGGAGCCGGGTCGGATGTTCGCGGCATGAAATGCAGCGCGGTGCGCGATGGCGGCGACTGGGTGCTCAATGGCACCAAGCATTTCATCTCGGGTGCGGATCATGCCGATTTCATCATCGTCTTTGTGGCCACCGGCGAGGATCAGACCCGGCGCGGGCCTAAAAAGCGCATCACTACTTTTCTGGTCGATCGCGGCACGCCGGGGTTCACCATTCGCGACGGATACCGCTCGGTCAGCCATCGCGGCTACAAAAACATGATCCTGGAATTTGACGATTGCCGCCTGCCCGATGCGCAGGTTCTGGGCGCGGTTGATGGTGGCTTCGCGGTGATGAACGAGTGGCTCTATGCCACCCGGATCACGGTCGCCACCAACAGCGTCGGGCGGGCGCGGCGGGTGTTTGACTATGCGCTGCACTACGCCGCTGAACGCGAACAGTTCGGTCAGCCGATCGGGAAATTCCAGGGTGTGAGCTTTCAACTGGCTGATATGATTACGGAGATTGACGCGGCCGATTTGCTGACGTTGACGGCGGCCTGGCGGTTGGATCAGGGGCTGCCCGCGAACCGGGAGATTGCCTCGGCCAAGCTTTATGCCACCGAGATGCTGGCCCGCGTCACCGATGCCACCCTGCAGATCTATGGCGGCATGGGGTTGATGGATGATTTCCCGATCGAGCGGTTTTGGCGCGACGCCCGCGTCGAACGCATCTGGGACGGCACCAGCGAGATCCAGCGCCACATCATCAGCCGCGAGCTGCTGCGGCCTCTGGGGGCCTGAGATGGAGCGGCTGTTTCGGCCCCGTTCCATCGCGGTGATCGGCGGCGGGGCCTGGTGTGAAAACGTGGTGCTGCGCTGTCGCGAGATGGGGTTTGACGGGCCGGTCTGGCCGGTCCATCCCAGGCGCGACAGCATTGGCGGGGTGTCGGCCTTTGCCCGGCTGGAAGATCTGCCCGCCGCGCCCGATGCCTGTTTCATCGGGGTAAACCGGGAAATCACGATCGAAGCGGTGCGGCTGTTATCCGCAATGGGGGCGGGCGGCGCGGTCTGCTTTGCCTCCGGCTTTTCCGAGGCGCGCGAGGAAATGGCTGATGGGGTGGAGCTGCAGGCCGCGCTGCTGGATGCCGCGGGCGGGATGCCGATACTGGGGCCGAATTGCTATGGCTTCATCAACTATCTCGACGGTGCGCTTTTGTGGCCCGATCAGCATGGCGGCACCCGCGTTGATCGCGGTGTGGCGATCCTGACGCAAAGCTCCAACATCGCCATTAACCTGACCATGCAGACGCGCGGTCTGCCGATTGCCCTCATCGTGACGGTGGGAAATCAGGCCCAGACCGGGATGGCGGAGATCGGGCAGAGCTTGTTGCGCGACCCGCGTGTTACGGTGCTTGGCTTGCATATCGAGGGCATTGGCGATCTGCGCGCGTTCGAGGCTTTGGCAGCGACCGCGCGGCACCTTGGCAAACGTATTGTGGCGCTCAAGGCGGGCCGCTCGGAACAGGCGCGCGCCGCGACGATTTCGCATACTGCATCGCTTGCCGGCAGCGACGCGGGCGCGCGGGCGTTCCTGGCCCGGCTTGGGGTGGCGCAGGTGGGATCTCTGACCGGGATGCTGGAGGCGCTGAAACTCTTGCATGTTGCCGGGCCGCTGGCGTCAAACCGGATCGCCTCGGCCTCCTGCTCGGGCGGTGAGGCGAGCCTGATTGCCGACGCTGCTGAAGGGCGGGGTGTCGTTTTCCCAGCCCTGACCGCGACCCAAAAGGAGCATCTGCGCGCCGCGCTCGGGCCCAAGGTCGCTTTGGCCAACCCTTTGGATTACCACACATATATTTGGGGTGATGAGGCGGGGCAGACCCGCGCCTTCAGCGCCCTGATGGATCCCGGACTGGCGCTTGGCTGTCTGGTTCTGGATTATCCGCGCCCTGACCGGTGCAGTTCGACCGATTGGGACGCCGTTTTGCGCGCGGCCAAGGCCACCCAGGACGCGCGAGGTGTGCCGATGGCGCTGATCTCGAGTCTTCCCGAAACTCTGCCCGAACCGGTATGTGAGGCACTGGTGACAGCGGGCGTGACGCCGCTTTGCGGGTTGACCGACGCCGTTGCCGCAATCGAGGCGGCGGCCCTGGAGCTGCCCCCTCTCGCCGCGCCGGTGCTGTTGCCGAAACCTGTTGAAAACGGCGCGGTACTGACCGAGGAGGCGGCGAAATCCGCGCTGGCGCAATACGGATTGCGGGTGCCTGAATTCCGTCATGCGGAGGCAGGCGACGTTGCCGAGGCAGCGGCCGATCTGGGCTTTCCGGTCGTGGTCAAGGGGATCGGGCTGGCCCACAAGACCGAAGCCGGCGCGGTGGCGCTGAACCTGAGCAGCGCGCCGGCTGTTTGCGCCGCAGCAGCCGCCATGCCGGGCGCGGAATTTCTGATAGAAGAAATGGTCACCGGGGGCGTCGCCGAATTGTTGGTGGGCGTGATGCTGGACCCGGCGCATGGCTATGTGATGACGCTTGCGGCGGGCGGTGTGCTGACCGAGGTGATGGCCGACAGCGAGACGATGCTGGTGCCGGTGACCGGTTCAGAGGTCGAGGCCGCGTTGATGCGGCTGAGATACGGGCCGGTGCTGACAGGCTATCGCGGCGCGCGGCCCGCGGATATGAAGGCGGTGGTCAGCGCGGTGCTGGCGGTGCAGGATTACGTCATCGCGCATCAGGGCCGGGTGGCGGAGGTCGAGGTCAACCCTCTCATCTGCACGCCCGATGCCGCCATCGCGGCGGATGCATTGATCAGGGGCAAGGAGTAGGACTGCATGGGAAATCCAATAAAAACAGAGCGTCGCGGCCATGTTCTGGAAGTCACGCTGGACCGGCCCAAGGCCAATGCGATCGATCTGGTGACCAGCCGGATCATGGGCGAGGTGTTTACCGATTTCCGCGACGATCCCGATTTGCGCGTGGCGATCATCACGGGGGCGGGCGAGAAGTTCTTTTGCCCCGGCTGGGATCTGAAGGCGGCCGCCGATGGCGACGCGGTGGATGGCGATTACGGCAAGGGCGGTTTTGGCGGCTTGCAGGAGCTGCGCGCACTAAATAAGCCGGTGATTGCGGCGGTGAATGGTATATGTTGTGGCGGCGGGCTGGAGCTGGCGCTATCGGCCGATATCATTCTGGCCGCCGATCACGCCAGTTTTGCCCTGCCCGAGATCCGCTCGGGCACCGTTGCGGATGCGGCCAGCGTCAAACTTCCCAAGCGCATTCCCTACCATATCGCCATGGAGATGCTTTTCACCGGGCGCTGGATCGATGCCGAGGAGGCCTATCGCTGGGGCCTGATCAACCATATCCACCCCGGTGGGCAATTGCTTGAAAAAGCACGGGAAATGGCCGATATCCTGGCCTCCGGCCCGCCGCTTGTCTATGCCGCGATCAAGGAGATCGTGCGCGAGGCCGAGGACATGAAATTTCAGGACGCGATGAACCGGATCACCCGCAGCCAGTTTGAAACGGTCGAAAAACTCTACCGCTCCGAGGATCAGATGGAAGGCGCGCGCGCCTTTGCCGAAAAACGCGATCCGGTCTGGAAGGGGCGCTGAAACGGCGGCGTCACATCCCGTACACACCCTGTACACATCCTGTACATACACCTGTGCTCAATCCAATTTTAAGAAAATTGCGCCAGACTGCCCCCTGATTTCCCGACATGAGGGGGCAGAGATGCCAATAGAGGACAAACCGTTGTCGGCCACGCGCCGCCAGCATCACCACTACCTGTTCGACGCCATGACGCGGCTGGAATGGGATTTGCAGAACCGCATCGCCGTCAAGGGCCGCATCCCGCGCGAATGGCACCGGATCAGCGCCGAGCGCGACCACGCGACGGACCGGATCACCATCCGGCTGGATCGGGACGTGGTGAAATTCTTCCGCTCGATGGGGCCGGGATACCAGCCGCGCATCAACCAGGTGCTGCGCGCCTTCATGCATGCCAAGCTGATGGGGCTATTGGAGGGCGACGACACCCTGGACCGGTTCCGCGAACAGGAGATGGTCGGGCCGGATGAGCGCCCGGAATGGGGGTATAACGACCGGATGCAGGAGAAGATGGCGGAGAAGAAGCGGCGATGGGCGGATAATTCCGGGGAGTGACGGGTGAGAGCCCGAAGCGGACCTGCAAATTCCACATCCCCAATACCATCTGGGTGGTGGTTGATCCGTGTCAAAGCGGGTCAGCTTGAACTTAAGTAAGCGTGACCGCAAGGCGGAAGTTCGTTGGCCAAGATTGGTCAACAAAGGAAAGAACGAATAGCCGAGTCCTGAGAACACCAACATGCATTCCAACAGATCGAGAGAAAAGCTTGCGGGTACACTCTTGCTGCTAATGTTGGTCAGCAGCCTAGCGGCGGTGACATTCGCCAGCATGGTGGGAACGAATTACAATGTCGAGCCGGACGGCGTTGCCGAAGTTTTGAGATTGGTTGCGAGCAATTCTGTGGCACACCAATTGGAGATCGCATTTGATCTCTTGTCGTTCATATTCTTGGTTGCGGCGGGCGTCATGCTGCATTTGTCTTTCGTCGAACATGACCGAGTCTTGGCCACGTTAGGTGGCGTGGCGCTGGTGGTAGGTGGAACAATTCTGGCGGTCCATGATGTGTTCTGGTTCGTGTTTCCAGCAGTAGCCACCGAATACATATCGGCAAGCGGTATCCGGGCGGAAGTTCTCGTCGATATTGGGCACTTGACGATTTTGACCGCCAACTGGGGACTATCGGTGGGAATTACGTTCATGGGTCTTGGACTTCTGATGTTCGGACTCCTTGTGGTCCTGTCCAAACCCGTACCACCCTGGCTTGGTTGGATCGGCATTCTCGCCGGTTCTCTTCTGGCCCTTGGAACGTGGTTGCCAAGGATTGACCCGGACCTCTTTGGAATCTGGACCGGGTTGTCCGCACCGGTGCTCCTTTGGGAAATTGGACTGGGTTTTTGGCTTCTTCTGAAGGGTGCACGACGCTCCTGACCGGTGCATGAGCACATTTCGATGGTCGAAGCAGTCGCCTGTGGTGATGAGGCGGAATGCTCACTTCGTCCCGCACTTCCGACATTGGCCGGACGGACGCACAGGTCCGCACCGCGTGTTTGACATTGATGACTCGCGACATGGGAGGGGGCGTGCCCTCCCAGAGCGCGTTTTTGATTTTGATGGTTTGATGGCGGGGTGAAACCCCGCCCTACGTTATCGGGGGGGCGGCGTTTACGCCGCCGGACCCGCCTGCAGGCTCTGGACCCCGATATCACCGGCGCGGGCGGCGCGGATGGCGAGCGCCGCGGCATGGGCCCCGGCGGCGGTGGTGAAATAGGGGATCTTGTCATAGAGCGCGACCGAGCGGATTTCGCGGCTGTCCTCAACCGCTTGCGCGCCCTCGGTGGTGTTCAGCACCATGGCAACGCGGTTGTCCTTCAGCATATCGACAATGTCGGGGCGGCCTTCATAGACCTTGTTGACCACATCGCAGGCCAGCCCGTGACCGGTGAGCCAGGCGGCTGAGCCCCGCGTGGCCACCAGGCTAAAGCCCAGATCCACAAGGATTTTTGCGGCCTCCAGCATCAGCGGCGTCTTGTCGGCATCGCGGATCGAGATAAAGACCAGGCCGGATTCGGGCAGCACGGTTCCGGCCCCCATCTGGGCCTTGAGGAAGGCGCGGGGGAAGGACACGTCCCAGCCCATCACCTCACCGGTGGAGCGCATTTCGGGGCCAAGAATGGTATCGACGCCGGGGAAACGGGCAAATGGCAGCACCGCCTCCTTCACCGAAAACCACGGCATCGCAGGATCGGCCAGCGTCATCGGATCGGCCATCGGCAGGGTGCCGGGCTTGGCATCGGCGGGGTAGGGGCCGCGATGGGGGAAGGTGGTGAGCGGCGCGCCCGCCATCAGGCGCGCGGCGATCGAGGCGATGGCGGAATCGGTGGCCTTGGCGACGAAAGGCACGGTGCGCGAGGCGCGGGGGTTGACCTCGATCAGGTAGATCTCATCGTCCTTGACCGCGAATTGGACGTTCATCAGGCCCACGACATTGAGCGCAAGGGCCAGCGCGTGGGTCTGTTCCTCGATCCGGGCGATGACGCCGCGCGGCAGCGAATAGGGTGGCAATGAACAGGCGCTGTCGCCGGAATGCACGCCCGCCTCCTCGATATGCTGCATGATGCCCGCGATATGCACGTTTGTGCCATCGCAGAGCGCATCGACATCGAGTTCGGTCGCGCCGTCGAGATAGCTGTCAAGCAGAACGGGGCTGTCGCCCGAGACCACCACGGCCTCGGAGATGTAGCGTTCCAGCTGGGCGGTATCGCGCACGATTTCCATGGCGCGCCCGCCAAGCACGTAGGAGGGCCGGATGACCAGCGGATAGCCCAGTTTTTCGGCCGCTTCGCGGGCCTGATCATCGGTCGAGGCGATGGCGTTTCTGGGCTGTTTCAGGTCCAGCTTGTTGACCAGATCCTGAAAGCGCTCGCGGTCTTCGGCGAGATCGATGGCGTCGGGCGAGGTGCCCAGGATCGGAATGCCGGCATCGTGCAGCGCATTGGCCAGTTTCAGCGGCGTCTGGCCGCCGAATTGCACGATGACGCCGTGCAGGGTGCCGTTTTCCTGCTCGACCCGCAGGATCTCCATCACATGTTCAAAGGTGAGCGGTTCGAAATAGAGCCGGTCGGAAGTGTCGTAATCGGTGCTGACGGTTTCGGGGTTGCAGTTGATCATGATGGTTTCGAACCCGGCATCGGTCAGGGCGAAACAGGCATGACAGCAGCAATAGTCAAATTCGATGCCCTGGCCGATCCGGTTGGGTCCGCCGCCCAAAATGACGACTTTCCGGGCGGTTGAGGGGCGCGCTTCACATTCCGCTTCACCCATGACGCTGTGTTCATAGGTTGAATACATGTAAGGCGTCTGCGCCTCGAATTCGGCGGCACAGGTGTCGATCCGCTTGAATTGCGCGACCACGCCCAGGTTGATCCGGGCGCGGCGGATATTGGCCTCGTCCCGGCCGGTCAGTTTGGCCAGGCGGGCATCGGTGAAGCCCATCATCTTGAGCCCGCGCAGGCCCTCTTCGGTCACCGGCAGGCCGTCGCGGCGGATGCCCTCTTCGGTCTCGACGATCTCGCGGATGCGGGCCAGGAACCAGGGGTCAAAGGCGGTGATGGCCTGGATCTCGTCATTGGACAGCCCCTCGCGCATGGCCTGCGCGATGACGCGGATGCGATCGGGGGTCTGTTCGCTGAGCGCCTTGGAAATGGCGGCCTTGTCGGGGGCACCGGGGATGGCGACTTCATCGAAACCGGTGAGGCCGGTTTCCATCGAGGCCAGCGCCTTTTGCAGGGATTCGTGGATGGTGCGGCCGATGGCCATCGCCTCGCCCACCGATTTCATCGCCGTGGTCAGGTGCGGCTGCGCGCCGGGGAATTTTTCAAAGGCAAAGCGCGGGATCTTGGTGACGACATAATCGATGGTGGGCTCGAACGAGGCCGGCGTCACCTTGGTGATGTCATTGTCCAATTCATCCAGCGTATAGCCCACCGCCAGTTTGGCCGCGATCTTGGCAATCGGGAAACCGGTGGCCTTGGAGGCCAGCGCCGAGGAGCGGGAAACGCGCGGGTTCATCTCGATCACAACCATGCGGCCATCGTCTGGGTTGATGGCCCATTGCACGTTGGAGCCGCCGGTCTCGACCCCGATCTCGCGCAGAACGGCGATCGAGCCGTTGCGCATGATCTGGTATTCCTTGTCGGTCAGCGTCAGCGCCGGGGCCACGGTGATCGAATCGCCGGTATGGACCCCCATCGGATCGACGTTTTCGATGGAACAGACGATAATGGCATTGTCGGCGGTGTCGCGCACCACCTCCATCTCGAATTCTTTCCAGCCGAGCAGCGATTCATCGACCAGGATCTGGCCCACCGGCGAGGCATCCATGCCGGAGCGGCAGAAATGGATGTAATCCTCGCGGTTATAGGCCACGCCGCCGCCCGTGCCGCCAAGCGTAAAGGCGGGGCGGATGATGGCGGGCAGGCCGATATCCTCAAGTGCATCGAGCGCGATCTGCACACCGGCATCGAGATCGGATTTGCCGGTCTCCAGCTTCGGCGCGGTGACGATGGTGGCCTTCGGGTTTTCAATGCCCAACCGGTCCATCGCCTCGCGGAAGAGCTTGCGGTCCTCGGCCATTTCGATGGCGTCGCGCTTGGCCCCGATCATCTCGACGCCGAATTTCTCCAGCACGCCCATTTCTTCCAGCGCGAGGCTGGTATTCAGCCCGGTCTGGCCGCCCATCGTGGGCAACAGCGCGTCGGGGCGTTCCTTTTCGATGATCTTGGCCACGATCTCGGGCGTGATCGGTTCGATATAGGTGGCGTCGGCCAGGCCCGGATCGGTCATGATGGTGGCCGGGTTGGAATTGACCAGGATGACCCGGTAGCCTTCCTCGCGCAGCGCCTTGCAGGCCTGGGCCCCGGAATAATCGAACTCGCAGGCCTGTCCGATGACGATGGGCCCGGCACCGATGATCATGATGGAGTGGATATCGGTTCTTTTCGGCATCTTGGCATCCCCGGCGGCAGACAGGTGGACGCGCGAGACCCCGCGCGCAAATTCTTCTGCGTTTTAGGGATTACGCGGGGCGGCGCAAGGGGGGGCGGGCAGGAATCTGACGCTGGCGGGCATCCATTGTTGTTGGCGCGGGGCAAAACACGCTAGAGACCGGCCAATGGAATCACCGGGGCCAGGGGCCGTTTACCCAATGCGCATGACGTTTGATCAGGGGCCCGATGGCGCGCCCGCCCGGTTCGAAGGGCCGCGCGCGATGATCGTGGCGCAGGATGCGGGCGCCGTGCCGGCGGCATTGGCCGCGCTGGATGCGGCCCGCGCCGAGGGGCATTGGCTGGCCGGCTACGCAAGCTATGAGCTGGGCTACGCGCTGGAACCGCGGCTGGCCCCCTTGATGCCCGCGAACCGGCGATTGCCCCTGATCTCGTTCGGGGTGTTCGACGCGCCGGGTACGGCGGCCCCGCCCCCTGCCACCGCCCTTCGCCCTGAGCATGTCGCGCCCAGATGGACGCGAGGCCGCTATGACGCGGCCTTTGAGGCGTTGCACGCATTGATCGGGGCGGGCGATCTTTATCAGGCCAACCTGACCTTTCCGATTGATCTGGATTTACCCGGCTCCAGCGCGGCGGCGCTTTATCAGATGCTGATGGCGCATCAGCCGGTGGGCCATGGCGTGCTGATCGAACAGCCGGGCGGCCCCGATATCCTGTCGCGCAGCCCGGAATTGTTTTTCCAGACCGATGCGGGCGGGCGCATCCGGACCCGGCCGATGAAGGGTACGAGCCCCCGCCATGACGACCCGCTGGCCGATATGGCCGCGCGCGACGGCCTGGCGGGCGATGAGAAAAACCAGGCCGAGAACCTGATGATCGTCGATCTGTTGCGCAACGATATCTCGCGCGTCTGCCAGCCCGGATCGGTGAAGGTGCCCGAGCTGTTCAAGATCGAGACCTATGCCACCGTGCATCAGATGGTCTCCGAGATCGAGGGGAGGCTGACCCCCGGGATCACGCTGTCGGATATTCTGCGCGCGCTTTTTCCCTGCGGATCGGTGACCGGCGCGCCGAAATTGCGCGCCATGCAGGTGATCCGCGATCTGGAACCCTGGCCGCGCGAGATCTATTGCGGATCGATCGGCTGGGCGGCCCCGGACGGGCGGGCGTCGTTCAATGTTGCTATCCGCACGGTTTTGCGCGAAAAATCGGGGCGTAGTGTTGTAAATGTTGGGGGTGGCGTGGTCTGGGACAGCACTGCCCCGTCAGAGTATGAGGAGGCGTTGTGGAAGGCCCGTTTTCTGACCCGATTCCACCCGGAACCCGCCTGATCGAGACCTTTGGCTGGGTGCCCGGGCGCGGCGTTGCCCGGCTGGAGGCGCATCTGGCGCGGCTTTCGGCCTCGGCCGCGCTGTTCGGCTATCCGGTCGATCACACCCATATCGCGGCGCTGATCGCCAGCCTGTCGGGTGCGCGGCCTTTGCGCTGCCGTCTGATGCTGGGCCGCGACGGGGTGGCCGATCTGACCTGGTCCTATATGCCCGACGCGTCCGATCGCCCGTGGCGGGTGGGGCTTGCCGGCGTGCGGCTCAGCGCCTCGGATTTCTGGTTGCGCCACAAAACCACCAAGCGCGACCTCTATGACCGGGCCCGCAACCATCTGCCCGATGGCATTGATGAGGTCCTGTTTCTGAATGAGCGCGATGAGATCTGCGAGGGCACCATTACCAATCTCTTTGTCACCTGTGCCAATGGGCGGCGGGTGACGCCGCCCCTGAGCTCGGGCTGCCTGCCGGGGATTTTGCGGGCCGAATTGTTGGCACAAGGGACCATCGAGGAGGCGGTGGTGACGCCCGAGATGCTGGACAATGCCGCCGCCCTGCATCTGGGCAATGCGTTGCGTGGCGAGATCAGGGCCGTCATGGTGCCGGGTGCCGGGCGCTATTCGGCCATATAGGCGCGGGTCAGCGGCACCGCTTCTTGTTGGCGCGCCAGTTGCACCTGGAACACGCATTGGCGGCCATGGCGAAAGGTCATTTCGCTGGCGGCCAGGTAATAGCGCCACATGCGCACGAAGCGGTCGTCATAAAGCGCGGCGGCCGCGTCTGATTGCGCCTCGAACCGCTCCAGCCAGTGTTTCAGCGTTTCGGCGTAATGCAGCCGCCAAACCTCGATATCGGTCTGGTAGAGCCGGGATTTTTCGACAGCAGCGCTGATCTCGGACAGGGCCGGGACATAACCGCCGGGAAAGATGTATTTGGTGATCCAGGGGCTGGTGGTGCCCGGCGGCGCGGCGCGCCCGATCGTATGGATCAACGCCACGCCGGTTTCGGTCAGCCGGTCGCGCACGGTGTCGAAATATTCGCGGTAATGCGGCACGCCGACATGTTCGAACATGCCCACCGACACGATGCGGTCAAACTGCCCGGTCACGGCGCGGTAATCCTTCAGCTCAAAGCGGACCTGCCCCTCCAGCCCCTCGGCGCGGACCCGTTCGGTGGCCCAGGCATGTTGTTCGCTCGACAGCGTCACCCCCAGAACCTCGACCCCGTAATCGCGCGCCAGGCTCAGCGCCAGCCCGCCCCAGCCGCAGCCGATCTCGAACACACGCATGCCCGGTTCGAGCCGCAGCTTTTTGGCGATATGCGCCTTTTTCGCGGTTTGTGCCTGCTCCAGCGTGGCATCGGGGCGATCGAAATAGGCGCAGGAATATTGCCGGTCCTCATCCAGGAAGAGATCATAGAGCCGCGCCGAGAGATCATAATGATGCGCCACGTTGGCGCGGGCGCGATGGATCGGGTTCCATTGGTCGAATCGGCGCCGCGTCTGACGCAGCCGCCCGGTCGCGCGCCGCCACCACAGATGATCCGAGCCGTCGACATTCATCGCCAGAAACGCAAAAAAGCCGCGCAGATCGTCGCCCGCGACCGTGAGATCGCCGCTCGTATAGGCCTCGCCCAGGGCCATATCGGTGGTCAGAACCAGCTTGCGGAGCAGGTCGCGGCTGTGAAGCTGTATCGCGACCGCCGGCCCGGGCGCACCCGCATAGTGGCGCGTCCGGCCGTCGGCATAGGTGACATCAAGCTGCCCATGGCGGACAAAGCCACGCATCATATGATCGAAAAGATGCTCCCACATTGCCCCCGTCTCCTTTCTATCCCCTTGCGTAACGGCTCTTTTTCTTCTGCCAGAGTGCCGAAACTCGCGGCAATTTCAAGCCTTAGCCGCAGGCAGGGGCCGGGCGGGCGGCCCGGCCTGTCTCTGGTGCCTTGACTTCCCGGCCCCGAAAAGGTGTATCGGCGCGGTGATAAACCAAGCCCCGAAGGGACCGCCCCATGCACGCCTATCGCAGCCAGACTTGCGCCGAACTGACCAAGGATAACGTTGGCGAAACCGTGCGCCTGTCGGGCTGGGTGCATCGGGTGCGCGACCATGGCGGGGTCTTGTTCATCGATCTGCGCGACCATTACGGCATCACCCAGGTGATCGCCGATGCCGACAGCCCGGTCTTTGCGGCACTGGAAAAGGTCCGGTCGGAATGGTGCATCCGCATCGACGGCACTGTGCTGGCGCGCGATGGCGCGCTGGTCAACCCTTCCCTGTCCACCGGCGAGATCGAGGTGTTCGCCCGCGATCTGGAGATACTTGGCGCATCCGAAGAATTGCCGCTGATGGTGTTCGGCGATCAGGAATACCCCGAAGAAACGCGGCTGCGCTATCGGTTCCTCGATCTCAGGCGCGAAAAGATGCAGGCCAATATGAAGCTGCGCTCGGATGTGGTCCGCTCGATCCGGCAACGCATGTGGGACAAGGAGTTCAACGAGTTCCAGACGCCCATTATCACCGCCTCCAGCCCCGAGGGGGCGCGCGATTTCCTGGTGCCGAGCCGCCTGCATCCGGGCAGGTTCTATGCCCTGCCGCAGGCCCCGCAGCAGTTCAAGCAGCTTTTGATGGTCTCGGGCTTTGACAAATATTTCCAGATCGCGCCCTGTTTTCGCGACGAGGACCCGCGCGCCGACCGCTCGCCCACCGATTTCTACCAGCTCGACCTGGAGATGAGCTTTGTCGAGCAACAGGATGTGTTCGACACCATCCAGCCGGTGATCGAGGGGATTTTCGAGGAATTCGGCGGCGGCCATAAGGTCGATAAACTCTGGCCGCAAATCTCCTACAAGGATGCGGCGCTGTGGTATGGCACCGACAAGCCCGACCTGCGCAACCCGATCAAGATGCAGGATGTGTCGGAGCATTTCCGGGGCTCGGGCTTTGCCATCTTTGCCAGGTTGCTGGAACATGAAGGCACCGAGATCCGCGCCATTCCCGCCCATGGTGGCGGCAGCCGCAAATTCTGTGACCGGATGAACAAGTTCGCGCAGGAGCAGGGCCTGCCGGGGATGGGGTATATCTTCTGGCGCGAGGGCGAAAACGGCATGGAGGCGGCCGGGCCGCTGGCCAAAAACATCGGCCCCGAACGCACCGAGGCCATTCGCCTGCAACTGGGCCTTGGCAAGGGCGACGCGGCGTTTTTCCTGGGCGGCAAGCCCTCGGTTTTCGAGGCCGTCGCGGGCCGCGCCCGCGTGGTGATCGGCGATGAGCTGGGCCTGACCGAGCAGAACCGCTTTGCCTTTGCCTGGATCGTCGATTTCCCGATGTACGAGGCCGATGTCGAAACCGGCCGGATCGATTTCAGCCACAACCCGTTTTCGATGCCGCAGGGCGGTGCCGCAGCACTGGAGGGCGATCCGCTGGAGGTTCTGGGATATCAGTACGATCTGGCCTGCAACGGCTATGAGCTGGTTTCGGGCGCGATCCGGAACCACCAGCCCGAGATCATGTTCAAGGCGTTCGACCTGGCGGGCTATGGCGAAGAGGAAGTGCGTAAGCGCTTTGGCGGCATGGTCAATGCCTTTACCTACGGCGCGCCGCCGCATGGCGGCTGTGCCGCCGGGATCGACCGGATCGTGATGCTCTTGGCCGATGAGGCCAATATCCGCGAGGTCATCCTCTTTCCGATGAACCAGCGCGCCGAGGATCTGATGATGGATGCCCCATCCGAGCCCATGGCCGATCAGTTGATGGAGCTGGGCCTGCGCGTCATCCCGCAGGATTAGGGGCAGGGCGGAGATTTCATTTCGGGACGGGCGCGAAGTCGCGGTAGGGTGGCGGCAGAGCTGCCCCGCCCGGATTACGCCCAATGACCAGCCGCGCGACCCTTGCCCAGATACGGTTCGGTACCGGATTACGCCCGGGCCGGCCGGTGCCCGACCCCGATACGCTGATCGACCGCCTGACCGGCCCTGACCGGATGGCGCAGAGCTACCCTTTGGAAGATTTCGCAACCCGCGCGGGTGCGGCGCAGACCTATCTGTCGGAATTGCGGGCCGCGCGCGGGGCCGATGATGAGGCCGAGCGCCAGGCCGCCGCGCGCCGGATCATGCGCGAGGCCGAGTCCCGGCAACTGGCCATATCGCTGGCGCGCGGTGTGGCCTCCGAGGACGGGTTGCGCGAACGGCTGACCTGGTTCTGGGCCGATCACTTCACCACGGCAGGCCAGCGCGCGGTCATGCGGGGCTCGATCACGGCCTATGTCGAGGAGGCCATCCGCCCGCATGTGGCGGGCCGGTTCGGTAACATGCTGGAGGCCGCGATCCTGCATCCGGTGATGATCCTCTACCTCGATCAGGAGCGTTCGATCGGGCCCAATTCGCGCAACGGATTGAACAGCGGGCGTGGCCTGAACGAAAACCTGGCGCGTGAGTTGCTGGAACTGCACACGCTCGGGGTCAATTCCGGCTACACGCAGCGCGATGTCCGCCAGATGGCCGAGCTGTTGACAGGTATCGGGCTGCGGCGCGGTCGCGAGATGGTGTTTCGCCCGGGCAATGCCGAACCGGGGCCCGAAGAGGTGTTGGGCACCAGCTATGGCGGGGCCGATCCGGCATCGCTGGACGACGTGCGCGCGGCCTTGCAGGATCTCGCGCTGCACCCGCAGACGGCCCGCCATCTCTGTACCAAGCTGGCCGATTATTTCCTGTCGGACACACCCGATGCGGGCCTGATCGGCGCCATGAGCGCGACCTATCTGCAATCGCGCGGCGATCTGGCGGCGGTGATGCAGGCGATGCTGGCGCATGACGCGGCGTGGGTGCCGGGCCCGGGGCGGATCAAGCGCCCGTTTCACTTTGTTGTCTCGGCCCTGCGCGCGCTTGGCGTGATTTCTGACCGCATCGCCCGGGCCCCGCGTCGCGAGATCACCCAATGGGCGCATATGCCGATGGTCGCGATGGGGCAGCGCTGGCAGGGGGCCGGGGGGCCGGACGGTTTCTTTGACGACGACCCGGAATGGATCCATCCGCAGGCCCTGGCGGCGCGGGTCGGATGGGCCATGGCGGTGCCGTCGCGGATGCGGCGCCGTCTGCCCGATCCGCGCGAATTTGTTGCCGACTGCCTGGCAGATGCGGCCAGCGAGCCCCTGCAATGGGCCGCCGCGCGCGCCGAAAGCCGCGCCGAAGGGGTCGGGATCATCCTGGCCTCGCCCGAGTTCATGAGGAGCTGACATGGCCCCGTTGACCCGCCGAGAATTGATGTTGCGCTCCGCCGCTCTGGGCTGTTCGGCAGCAGCCAGTCCGCTTTTCACGCCGCTGGCGCTGGCCTCGGTGCCGAGCGAGAACCGCCTGGTGGTGATCATCCTGCGCGGCGCGATGGACGGGCTCGATGTGGTGCAGCCTTATGGCGATCGGGCGCTTGGGCCCGCGCGTCCGGGGTTCGGGGTCGGGCCGGCCTCTGGTGCGCTTGATCTGGACGGGTTCTTTGCGCTGCATCCCGGCCTGCGGGATCTCTGGCCGCTCTGGCAGGCGGGCGAACTTGGATTTGCCCATGCCGTGTCGACCCCCTATCGCAACGCGCGCAGCCATTTCGACGGGCAGGATCTGCTGGAGGCCGGGACCCAGGCGGGCACCGAGGGCCAGGCCCATGCGGATGGCTGGTTGAACCGGTTCTTGCAGACCCGGCCCGGCGCGGCTGGCGAAACCGCGCTGGCGGTGGGGCGGCAGGAGGCGCTTATTCTGCGCGGCGCGGCCCCGTCGGTGTCTTGGTCGCCGGCCTCGCGGCTGTCGCTGTCGCCGGCGACCTCGGATCTTTTGGCGCTGATCTATCGGGACGATCCGCTGTTTCAGTCGGCTTACGGCGATGCCCGGTTTTATTCCGATCTGCTATATGGCGACGGCGCGGGGCGGCAGGATGCAGAGGGCATGATGGAGGCGTTGACGCGCAACGCAAATCGGGCCGGGTCCACTTCCGCGATCGCCGATTTCGCCGCCGAGCGGCTGCGCGCCGATGCGCGGGTCGCCAGTTTTTCGCTTGGCGGCTGGGATACGCATCGCGGGCAGGGCAGGTCGATCCGGCGCGCGCTCGGCCATCTGTCGACCGCGATCTTGCGGCTGCGCGCGGGGTTGGGGACCGATTGGGAGCGGACCACGGTTATGGCGATGACCGAATTTGGCCGCACCTTGCGCGAAAATGGCAGCGGCGGCACCGATCATGGCACCGGGTCGGCATTGGTGATGGCGGGTGGGGCGCTGAATGGCGGGCAGGTCTTTGGTGATTGGCCGGGGTTGGAGGAGGCCGCCCTCTTTGACCGGCGCGACCTGATGCCGACCCGCGATGTGCGGGCCTATGCGGCCTGGGCACTGGCCGGGCTGTTCGGCACCGGGCGGGCGACGCTTGAGGATCAGATCTTTCCGGGGCTCGACATGGGCGCCGATCCCGGGCTGTTGCGCTGAGCCTCGGGGCCGTGCCGAGGCGCGTGAAGGCGTCGATGCGCGCGGAGGGTCGAGCCAGGCGGGGCAAGTCAGAGCGATGCCGCAAACCGCCCGTCCCGCCCGTCGGGGCAGCGGCACGATCTCAGCGGGTTCAAACCGCGGCCATCCCGGCCATTTTGGAGCGGATCAGCGCCCTGAGCCGGGCGCGTTCGCCCTGTGCCAGCTTGCCGGGCAAGGCATGTGCGGTTTCCAGCAGCCGCGTGTCATGGGCCGAACGTGCCAGACCCAGAAGGAAGCGGCGCAGATATCCCATTGGCGGGGCCTCCTGTTCAAGCAGTTCCAGCGCGTGGGCCAGATCTTCGCGCAGCGCCAACTGATCGGGCTGCAGAACCGTGCCATCCAGTGGGCGGGGCCCGTGCGGGCGCATATCCCGTGGCAAATGGCGCAGGATCTCGGTCTGGAATGCGCTCAGCGTGTCGACCGGTTTCGGCAGAAAACCATCCGCCCCGGCCGCCAGCGCCGATTGCGCCGCCGCCCGGCGTTCGGCCCCCGAGGTGGCCAACAGCACCGGTACGCGATGTGCTGTGCCGTTCATTTCACGGATCAATGACAGGCCCGAGCCATCGGGCAGGCCAAGATCCACGATTGCCACCGAGGGCCGGTAGGTTTTCAGGTGACGATGCGCCGAGGCCAGGCAATCGGCGCGACGGATCCGCGCGCCTGAACGCAGGCATAAAAGGCGCAGCGCCTCGGATGCGAAATGGCTGTCCTCGACAGCCAGGATGGTCAACCCCGCAAGGGGGCGCGTCGCAGTCGGTTTGGGATGAAAAAACGGCAATTCCTGTTCCGTGTGATGTGTGTCGGTGTCCATGTCCAAAAGCCCCCAAGGCGATTCTGCCCTCGATTAGACAGGCTTAAGGTTGACAGTTCGTAAACGGGCGCGGCGACGCGCCACTTGTCATCCCCCCGGTTGGCAGCGCATATGCGGGGGGCGAAGCAATCGAAGGATGTGACAATGATCGGACGGCTCAATCATGTGGCCATCGCGGTGCCTGATCTGGAGGCCGCCAGCGCGCAATATCGCGACACGTTGGGGGCGCATGTGAACCCGCCCCAGGACGAGCCCGATCACGGCGTTACGGTCGTGTTCATCGATCTGCCCAACACCAAGATCGAGCTTTTGTATCCTCTGGGTGATGCCAGCCCGATCACGGGGTTCCTTGAGAAAAATCCTGCTGGCGGCATTCACCATATCTGCTATGAGGTTGACGATATCCTGGCGGCGCGCGACCGGTTGACGGCGACCGGCGCGCGGGTTCTGGGCAGCGGCGAACCCAAGATTGGGGCACATGGCAAACCTGTTTTGTTCCTGCATCCCAAGGATTTCACCGGCACCCTGGTTGAATTGGAGCAGATCTGATGGCCCCTTTTTCCGCTTTGGTCCTGTTTGCTGTTTTCTGGTTCATGACGCTTTTCGTCATCCTGCCGCTGCGCCTGACCACGCAGGGTGAGGCCGGCACAACCGTCAAAGGCACCCTCGAATCGGCCCCCGAAAACCCGCGGCTTTTACGCCGGTTCCTGCTGACCACTGTGGTTGCGCTGGTATTGTGGGCGGCGACCGTGGGGATTATCCTCAGTGGCTGGATCACCATGGATGATATCGACCTCTTCACCCGGTTTGGCGGCCCGTCGGGTTAAGCCTGTGAAAGAGATGGGTAAAGGTCGCGGCCCCCAGGATGGGAACCAGCAGGTTGACCACCGGGATCGTCAGCGGCACCACCATCAATACGCCTGCGGCAAAGATCTGCACCCGGTGGCGGCGGCGAAACGCTGAGGCACCCGCCGCGTCGAGCCGTCGCAGCGCCACCAGCTGGGCATATTCACGACCAAGCAGAAACCCGTTGACCCCCCAGAAAATGAACGGCGCAAGCGGGGCAAAGAAAATATAGACGGCCAGCGCCAGCAGGTTCACGGCAATCAGGACCGCCATGAATTTCAGCCCGTCGGCTATCCCTTCGACAATTCCCACGGTTCGGGCGGGCGGCAGGTTCGGATAATGCCGGTCCTCGACCGCCTCCGCGATCCGATCCAGAAAAATGCCGGTAAAGGCCGAGGCCACGGGGATCATCAAAAAGGCCGAGGCGACCAGCATCACCGGAACGGCTGCCCATCCGATGGCAGTCGAAATACCGCCGATTTCGCCGATCCATGGCAGCGTCAGCGTCTCGGGGATGGCCCACCCGACAATCAGCGCGAAGAGCCAGTAGATCCCGACCAGCAGGGCAATGGTCAGCCCCAGGCCAGTCAAGAGAACAGAGGTGAATCTGGGGTCCGGAAGCTGGCGGAGCGCGCGCAGAAAATCCTCCAGGATCATTCGGATACCCAAGTCGTGATGCGAGACAAATCGGGGCGCGGACGCTCGGGCGGAACAGCGCCTTCGCGTCCTAGATGAACAAAACCCGCGACAAATTCATGCGGCTCAAGCTGCAGCCCCCGGTCCAGGAACTCCCGATCCATCGCCATCCAACCGCTAAGCCAGTTGGCACCCCAACCGGCGGCAAGGCCTGCATTGACCAACGCGAGGCAAACCGCCCCGGCCGAAAGAATTTGTTCGACGTCCGGCACTTTGTCGGTCGCCACCGGGGCCGCGATGACGGCAACCACCAGATGCGCGCCGGCAAAGCTTCGGCGCGCCTTTTCAACCTTCTCAGCGTCCATGCCAGCCTCGGCCCCGCGCAGCGCGGTAAGATCAGCCAGCCGCAGGCAAGCGGCACGCTGCAGCACGATAAACCGCCAGGGCTCCAGCTTGCCGTGATCGGGGCTGCGCGCGGCCGCCTGCAGAAGGGTGTCGACGGTTGATCTGTCGGGCACCGGAAGTCCAAGCGTCTTGGCCGGGCGGGATCGGCGGTTCAACAGAAATGCCAACACGTCGCGGCGTGGTGTCAGGGGCGCTATTTCGGTCATGTTATGCCTTTGGTCGGGGCTCTTGTCCCTATGTTGGACGCGTCCAGTCATCCTTCAAGGCATGTGCTTGCCCCGACTGATGGCAGGGGGCCTTGCCCCCGCCCGCCAAAGGCGGCCTCCCCCAGAGTATTTGTCACAAAGAAGAAGGTAATTTTAGACAAATTTTCTTCATCTTGGCAGAAATACCTCGGGGAGCGCGAGGGGCTGGCCCCTCGCACGGATCGGATTGCGAAGCAATTCGACCAACTTCAAAGCACATCACGATGCCTTTTTCTTGCGGGTCGTTTTCTTCTTGCCGCCCCTGGCCGAACGTTCGGCGATCAACTGCACAGCCATTTCCAAACTGACATCGGCAGGTTCAGTTCCCTTGGGAATCGTGGCGTTGATCTTGCTCCACTTCACGTAAGGTCCGTAGCGCCCCTCCATGACATTGACCGGTCCGCCACTATCGGGGTGCTCGCCAAGCTCCTTAAGTGGTGCCGCCGCCGCGCGACCACCGCGTTTCGCTGCCTTCTCCGCAATAAGCTCGACCGCCCGGTTCATGCCGATGGTAAAGACCTCGTCGACATCGGGCAGATTAGCATAGATGCGGCCGTGTTTCACAAACGGTCCGTAGCGCCCGATGCCGGCTTCCACCGGCTCGCCATCTTCGGGATGAGCCCCGATCTGGCGCGGCAGAGAAAGCAGCGTCAGCGCCTTTTCCAGATCCATTGCATCGGCGCTCCAGCCCTTGGGCAGCGATGCTCGCGGTGGTTTCTTGATCTCTTCCGTGGCCTCACCGCGCTGTACATAGGGCCCGAACCGGCCAGAGCGCAGGGTGATGACATCCTCACCATCCTCCCCCAGAACCTTGTCGCCGGCCTGGGTTTCGTTTGGCCCACCGATGGGGCGCGTATAGCGGCATTCTGGGTAATTGCCACAGCCCACGAACCCGCCAGTCTTGGAGGTTTTCAGGTGCAGCTTGCCGGTGCCGCAACGCGGGCAGATGCGCGGGTCGGAGCCGTCTTCGCGCGGCGGGTAGAGCTGTGGTGCCAAGGCTGCATCCAGCTTGTCCAGAACTTCCGTGATCCGCAGTTCGGATGTCTCGGATATCGCAGCCGAAAAATCGCGCCAGAACTGGGCCAGGACGGCCTTGTAGTCGCGTTGACCGGCCGAAACATCGTCCAGTTCCTCCTCCAGCTCCGCCGTAAATTCATAGCCCACATATTTGCGGAAGAAATTCAGCAGAAAGATCGTGACGATGCGGCCCTTATCCTCGGGGATCAGCCGGTTCTTGTCCTTGGTCACATATTCGCGGTCCTGGATCGTGGTAACGATCGAGGCATAGGTCGACGGGCGCCCGATGCCCAGTTCTTCCATTTTTTTGACCAGCGTGGCCTCGGTATAGCGCGGCGGTGGCTGCGTGTGATGCTGCTGGCCCAGAACCGCGCCATCCTCGGACAGCACCGCGCCGCCATTGGTGCGTTGCGGGGCCGGTTCGGCTTCTTCGATGACCGCGTCGCTCTCTTTCGCCGCCTTGGCAAACTCGCCCTGCATCGCCGCGGCGACCGGGGTCACGGTCTCGCCCTGCATGATCTGCGGCAGGCGGCGGGTGTCCTCGCGGCCCGCGTCATCGTCGCGGCCTTCCTCGTAGACGGCCATGAACCCGTCAAAGAGGACCACCTGGCCCGTGGCGCGCAGCACGACCTGGTCATCGGCGCTGGTGATATCGACCGTGGTGCGTTCCATCCGGGCGGCGGCCATCTGGCTGGCGATGGTGCGTTTCCAGATCAGCTCATAGAGCTTGCGCTGGTCGGGTTCGGAAACTTTCAGGCTGGCCGGATCCTTTGCCATATCGGTGGGCCGGATGCATTCATGCGCTTCCTGTGCGTTCTTGGCCTTGTTCTTGTAGACGCGCGGCGCATCGGGCAGGTAATCGGCCCCGTAGCGGTCGCCGATCATGGAGCGCGCGGCGCTGACGGCTTCGGGGGCCATGTCGATGCCGTCGGTGCGCATATAGGTGATGTGCCCGGCCTCATAGAGGCGCTGTGCCGTCGACATCGTCTGGCGCGCGCCAAAGCCGAATTTGCGGCTGGCCTCCTGTTGCAGGGTCGAGGTCATGAACGGGGCCGACGGGTTGCGGGTCGCGGGTTTTGCCTCGACCGATCCGACGCTCAACGCGCGGCTGCTGACGGCGTGAACGGCCAGGCTGGCCGCGGCTTCGGTGGCCAGGTCGTAGCGGTCCAGTTTCTTGCCGGCCAGATGGGTCAGCCGCGCCTCGAAACTTTGCCCGCGCGGGGTTTCCAGCATTGCGCGCACCGACCAGTATTCGCGCGGATTGAACGCCTCGATCTCCATCTCGCGCTCGACAATCAGGCGCAGGCAGACCGATTGCACCCGGCCCGCCGATTTGGCACCCGGCAGCTTGCGCCACAAGACCGGGCTGAGGTTGAAGCCGACCAGATAATCCAGCGCGCGGCGGGCAAGATAGGCCTCGACCAGCGGCGCGTCCACCTCGCGCGGGTTGGCCATGGCCTCGGTCACCGCCGATTTGGTGATGGCGTTGAACACCACGCGGGACACCGGTGTATCCTTCTTGATCGCCTTGCGCTTGCGCAGCGCTTCTTCCAGATGCCAGCTGATGGCTTCGCCCTCACGGTCGGGGTCGGTGGCGAGGATCAGATTGTTGTCATCCTTCAGGGCGTCGGCGATGGCCTTCACGTGTTTGCGACTGTCGGTGCCGACCTCCCACAGCATCTCGAATCCGTTCTCGGTATCGACCGAGCCATCCTTGGGCGGCAGATCCCGGACATGGCCGTAAGAGGCCAGCACGGTGTAGTCCGAACCAAGATATTTGTTGATTGTCTTGGCTTTAGCAGGGGATTCGACGACGACGACGGGCATTCGGGCACTTTCAAAAATCAGTCTTGCGATGGCTGGCGAACATGTGGTGCGCGGATATGCCTTGTCAATGCGTCATCGGGAATAGCGCCGGACGGGGCCGGAAACAGGTGCAAGTCCGGGCGCTTGTACCGCCAGGCGCGGGCCGCAAGACCGGGGCGGGCCGGTTGGATTCAGCGGGAGCTGCCTCCTTTCGAGATCAGCCCGCCGGGCTGTCGCGTGATCCTGCCCTCAAGCTCCAGCGTTGTCAGCGTCGGGGCGGCGTCACCGGTCGACATGTCCAGATCGCGCAGCAGTTGGTCCTCGGCCACCGGTGCGGGCCCAAGCCGGGCCAGGATCCTGGTATGCAACGCCGCGCGGTCGCGCCAGGGGCGCTCGGGCTGGGGCGGGGATTGTGCCGGGGCCGGGGCGGGCACGCGGCGCGCCGGGCTGGGTTGGGCTGCGGGCGCGGCCGGGCCAAGCGCCTCGATCACGTCTTCCGCGCTTCGCACCAGGGTGGCCCCGTCGCGCAGCAACAGATTGCAGCCCGAGGCGCGGGTATCCATCGGGTGGCCGGGCACCGCCAGCACCTCGCGCCCCTGATCAAGCGCGTTGCGCGCGGTGATCAGGCTGCCCGAACGCGCCGCCGCCTCAACCACCACGACGGCCCGGGCCAGGCCCGAGACGATCCGGTTGCGGCGCGGGAAATGGCGCGCCTGCGGTTCCAGTCCAAAGGGCTGTTCCGACAGGCGCAGCCCGTGTCTGGCCATGTCATGCGCCAGATCGGTGTTTTCCGCCGGATAGATGATATCGAGCCCGCCCGCCTGCACCCCGATCGTGCCGCCCCCGATCGCGGCGCGATGCGCCAGCGCGTCGATGCCGCGCGCCAGACCGGAAACGATCACGAAACCCGCCTTTGACAGATCGGCGGCCAGCCGCGTGGCCATGCGCGCGCCAAGCGAGGAGGCGTTGCGCGTGCCCACCATGGCAATGATGGGCCGCGCCATGAGGCCGGTATCGCCCAGGGCCCAGAAAACGGGTGGCGCATCGGAAAGATCCTGCAAGGCCATGGGATAGCCCGGATCGCCCATGCTGAGCATCCGCGCGCCGCAGCGTTTGGCGGCCCGGATCTCGGCCAGAGCAACGCCTTCGGGGCAGGGCGTGTAGGTGTCGACGCCCGCCGCCCGGGCAACATCAGGCAGAGCATCAAGCGCCCGCGCGGCAGTCCCGTGTTCGGCCATCAGCCGCCGGTACGTGGCCGGACCCACCCGGCGCGAGCGGATCAGCCGCAGTCGCGCCAGCCGTTCCGCAGGCCCGGCTGCCGGTTTTGCGCAATAGGCCGCCGCGGCCTCGTAAAATCCCTGATCGACCTCATCATACATGGCGAAGACGCTAGCGCGTTACTGGTTAACAGCGTCTTTACGGTGAGGGGCAAAAGGCTGCGCGCGCGCCGCCGCCGACCCGCAATAACCGGGACAGGGCGGGTCAGGCGGGTGCCATATATTTAATGAACCGCAGCACCTCCAGCGGGAACGGCCCCTGCGATGTTTCGAGCATACAGCGCCTGCGGTCCCCCTGCTGCCAGCCCTGGCGGCCATAGAACCGGGCCGCGACATGGTTTTCCGGCACGCAATCGAGTTGCGCAATCGCGACGCCCCGCGCGGCCAGCCGCGCTTCGGCCTCGGCCACAAGCGCCGCCGCCAGACCGGTGCCGCGCGCGGCCGGCGCAACGTAAAGCTGATCGAGCGTGTCGCCCTTCACGGCACAGAGGCCCAATGGCAGGCCCGGCGGCCCGCACACGCGCAAATCGTCGCCGAATGCGGCCAGCCTGCGGGCGAAGTCGGGAGCCGTGCGCAAGCGGGTCAAGGTGGCGGGTACATGGGCGGCATGGGCCTGGTGCCAGCCATCGTGCCAGATCCGGGCGAGGGCCGGGATGTCGCCCGGCCCGGCCGGGCGGATCGCATGGGTCATGGGCCCGTTGCCAAGGCGGGCGCGGTCACGCCGCAGAGCCCCCAACCGTCAGCCCGCCGATCAAAAGCGTCGGCTGGCCCACGCCCACCGGCACCCACTGGCCGGCCTTGCCGCAGGTTCCCATACCGGGGTCGAGCGCCATGTCATTGCCGATGGCGCGGATCTGTTTCAGCGCGGTGGCCCCGTCACCGATCAGTGTGGCCCCCTTGACCGGCGCGCCGACGCGGCCGTTTTCGACCCGGTAGGCCTCGGTGCAGCTGAAGACAAACTTGCCATTGGTGATATCGACCTGACCGCCGCCGAACCCCACCGCATAGATGCCATCGCGCAGGCTGGCCACGATATCGGCCGGATCGCTGTCGCCGCCTTGCATATAGGTGTTGGTCATGCGCGGCATCGGCGCATGGGCATGGCTTTCGCGGCGCCCGTTGCCGGTGGGCGCGACCCCCATCAGGCGGGCATTCTGACGGTCCTGCATGAAGCCCACCAGCACACCATCCTCGATCAGCGTGGTTTTCGATGTGGGCGTGCCCTCGTCATCGACGCTGAGAGAGCCGCGCCGGTCGGGGATGGTGCCGTCATCCAGCACCGTGACGCCAGGCGCGGCCACCTGCTGGCCCATCAGCCCGGCGAAGGCGCTGCTTTTCTTGCGGTTGAAATCGCCCTCCAGCCCGTGGCCCACCGCCTCATGCAGCAAGATGCCGGGCCAGCCGGGGCCAAGCGCCACATCCATCACACCGGCCGGGGCCGCCACCGCCCCCAGATTGACCACCGCGATGCGCAGCGCCTCTTGCGCCAGGCCGTGCCAGGTCTCCATCTCCAGCCAACTGCCCAGACCGACCCGGCCGCCGCCGCCGGCGCTGCCCGCTTCGCGGCGGCCATTTTCCTCGACGATCACCGAGACATTGGCCCGCACCATCGGGCGCACGTCGCGGATATGCACACCATCGGGGCGCAGGATCTCGACCTCCTGATGGGCGGCACCGAGGCTTGCCGTGACCTGCACCACGCGCGGATCCATGGCGCGGGCAAAGGCGTCGATCTCGCGCAGGACATCCAGCTTGGCCGCGAAACCGGCGTCACGCATCGGATCGGCATCGGTATAGAGCCTGTGATTCGTCGCCGCCGGTGCCGCAGCCCAGACCCCGCCGCCCGCGCCCACCGCCAGACGCGCGGTTTCAGAGGCGCGCCTGAGGGCGGCTTCGGAAATTTCGGTGGCATGGGCATAGCCTGCGACCTCACCGCGCACCGCGCGCAGGCCAAAACCCTCTGAGGCATCATAACTTGCGGTTTTCACCCGGCCATCGTCAAACAGCAGCATTTCGCCGCGTTTGCGTTCCAAAAACAGCTCTCCGTCATCGGCACCATCGGTGGCGGCGCGCAAAATGGTGAGGGCTGTGTCCTGGTCCAGCTGGGTCTGGAAGGGGCGGAATGCGGTGGTTTGGGGCATCTAAGAGGGCCTTTCGGAGGGCGCAAAATGATCTGGATCAAAAAATCCGGGGGTGAGACATTTTTCACCACTGTCTTGTCATAGACCCCTCTATATGGTTCATCACGACAGACACGCAACGGGGGCCGGCAGTGCCGGACGGGCGTTCCCGCCAAGGACAGGACGAAAACGAATGCATCTATTGACCAAAGTAAACGGCTTACTGGCTGCGATGGCCACCATGTTTGCGGGCGGCGCGGCCCTCGCGCAGGCCGCCCCCGAGGGTTTGCCGATTATCGGCGCGCCCGAGCCTGGCGGTGTGTCGCTGCAGACCCCGGCCACCGGCCTGTCCGAACAGGTCGTGTTTCTGGACAATTTCCTGCTCTGGATCATCGCGCTTATCACGGTGTTTGTCCTTGGGCTTCTGGTCTGGGTCATTCTGCGCCACAACGCGCGCGCCAACCCGACCCCCGCCAAATTCAGCCACCATACCCCGATCGAGATTACCTGGACGCTGGTGCCGCTGGCGATCCTGGTGTTCATCGGGGCCTTCAGCCTGCCGGTTCTCTTCAATCAGCAAGAGATCCCCGAAGGCGATGTTGTGATCAAGGCAACCGGCAGCCAGTGGTACTGGAGCTATGAATATCCCGGCGAGGATATCGAGTTTTCCAGCTTTATGCTGGGGCGTGAAGAGCTTGAGGACTATGGCTATAGCCAGGATGAATACCTGCTGGCGACCGATACGGCCGTGGTTGTGCCCACCGGGCAGGATATCGTGGTGCAGGTCACCGCGTCCGATGTGATCCATGCGTGGACGATCCCCGCGTTCGGTGTCAAGCAGGATGGCGTTCCGGGCCGTCTGGCCGAGCTCTGGTTCAATGTGAACCCGGGCATGGAAGGCATCTATTTCGGGCAATGTTCCGAGCTGTGCGGACTGAACCACGCCTTTATGCCGATCACGGTGATGGCAGTCACGCCCGATGAATACGAGGCCTGGCTGGCCTCGGGGGGCACCGATTTCGCCTCGTTGATGGATGGCTCGATCAACCAGATCGAACTGGCCGCCGTCGAATAGACAGACGCTTGGTCGCGGCTGGACCTGTGGTCCTGCCGCGATACCCTTTCTTTCCGGCTGGATGCCTTGCAGATGAGCGATTTCGCTGTAAATACCCCCCCCCAGGAGGCCGCGTTCGGCGACTATGTCGCGCTGCTGAAGCCGCGGGTGATGTCGCTGGTCGTGTTCACGGCGCTGGTCGGGCTGTTGGTGGCCCCGGTGGGCGTGGCCCCCGTGGTTGGCATTGCCGGGATCGTGTTCATCGCCTTGGGTGGCGGTGCCTCGGGCGCGCTGAACATGTGGTATGATTCCGATATCGACCGGGTGATGCGGCGCACGCAGAGCCGGCCCATTCCGGCGGGCAAGGTTGCCCCCGGCGAGGCGTTGAGCCTGGGCTTGTGGCTGTCGGGGTTTTCGGTGGTCATGCTGGGGCTGGCGGCCAATTGGTTCGCGGCCGCGTTTCTCGCCTTTACGATCTTTTTCTATGTCGTCATCTACACGATGTGGCTGAAACGGTGGACGCCGCAAAACATTGTCATCGGCGGGGCTTCGGGGGCGTTTCCGCCGATGATCGGCTGGGCCGTTGCCACCGGCGGCGTATCCATCGAGTCGATCCTGATGTTCGGCCTCATCTTTTTCTGGACGCCGCCGCATTTCTGGGCGCTGGCGCTCTTTATGAACGCCGATTACGACAAGGCCCGCGTGCCCATGCTGACGGTGACGCATGGCCGGCCCTATACCCGCCGGATGATCCTGATCTATGCGCTGGTGCTGGTGCCTGTGGCACTGGGGCTGGGTCTGACCACGATCGGCGGGCCGGTCTATCTTGGCGTGGCGCTGGTGCTGAATGTCCTCTTTGTGGCGGGGGCCTGGGTGATCTGGAGGCGCGACGAGGACAGCGCCACCGCCGATGGCTATGCGATCGAGAAAAAGGTCTTTCGATTCTCGCTTATCTACCTCTTTCTGCATTTCGGCGCGTTGCTGATCGAGGCTGGCCTGCGCCTGATGAATATGGGAGGCTGGTAACATGCCCATTACCGAAACACATGAGATCCATCAGCGCCGGCTTGGCCGCAATCTGGGCGTTGGCCTCAGCTTGGTGGCCTTTGTCACGCTGAGCTTTTTCCTGACCGTGTCGAAGCTGCGCAATGGCGGCACGATCGAGGGGTTCGACTATCAGATGCGCCCCGAGACCATTCTCGAAGAGGGTGGCCAATGACAGCGGCCACTCCACCGCGCCACGCCAGGACTGTCTGGGCGCTGTTGGGTGTTGCAACCTTTATGGGGGCGTTGGCCTTTGCCTCGGCGCCGCTTTACAATCTGTTCTGTCGCGTCACCGGCTATGGAGGCACCACGAATGTGGCGGATGCGGGCAGCGATGAGATCCTGGATCAGACCATGTTGATCCGCTTCGACGCCTCGTTGGCCGGCGATATGGAATGGCAGTTCGAGGCACCGGACGAACCGATGGAGATCCGGATCGGGGAAACCGGCATCGCCTATTATACCGCGACCAACCCCACCGACCGGGCCATCGCGGGCACCGCCAGCTATAATGTGACGCCGTTTTCGGCCGGGCGCTATTTCTCGAAAATCGCCTGCTTCTGTTTCACCGAACAGATCCTCGAACCCGGCGAGAGCGTCGAGATGCCGGTGACCTTCTTTGTCGACCCCGCGATTGTCGATGACCCCGAGGCCGGCCGCATCCCCGCAATTACCCTGTCCTACACATTCCACGTGACGGATTTGCCCGAAAATGAATACGCCGCGCTTGACAGCGTGTCGGACTGACCACCAAAGGACCGAAAAAATGGCCCACGCAAAAAACCATGACTTCCACATCCTGCCGCCGTCGGTGTTCCCGTTCTACGGGGCGGTCTCGGCCTTCTTGATGCTGTTCGGCGCTGTTGCCTGGATCGGCGGCGGTTTTACCACGTTTTTCGGCACCGTCGATTTGCCGGGGGGGCCGTGGCTCTTTCTGATCGGCCTGGTCGGCGTTCTGTATGTGATGTTCGGCTGGTGGAAGGAGGTGGTCGCCGAGGGCAATGGCGGTGTCGATCACACGCCCGTCGTGCGCATCGGCCTGCGCTATGGCTTCATCCTGTTCATCCTGTCGGAAATCATGTTCTTCGTGGCCTGGTTCTGGGCGTTTTTCAAACAGGCGCTTTACCCGATGGATGCCTTCCCGGGCAGCGAATATCTGCCCCCCGAGATCTATGCCGTCAACGCTTTTGAGCTGCCGCTGATCAACACGCTGGTGCTGCTCTTGTCGGGCTGCGCGGTGACCTGGGCGCATCATGCGCTGGTTCATGAGAACAATCGCCGCGACCTGATCGCCGGGCTGAGCATCGGTATCGCGCTGGGTGTCTTGTTTACCGGGTTGCAGGCCTATGAATACTGGGAATTGCTGACCTATGAAGGTTGGTCGTTCGGCGGCGACATCTTCTTTGGTGTGTTCTTTATGGCGACCGGATTTCACGGGGTGCATGTGATCATCGGCACGATTTTCCTGACCGTATGCCTCATTCGCGCCACCCGGGGCGATTTCACGCCCGAGCAGCATGCCGGGTTCGAGGCGGCGGCCTGGTATTGGCACTTTGTCGATGTCGTCTGGCTGTTCTTGTTCTTTGCAGTCTATATCTGGGGACAGTAGCGCCACAGCGCGATGGGTCCGGCCCCCGGGGCAGGGGGCCGGATTGAGTATTTTTGCAAAGAAGAAGCCCGGGGCGGATCCGCACTGGGGTTGGCACCGCGTCATGGTCGGCCCCGGCGCGGCGCGCGTTAACCTTAATATCGGATGAAGGATGGGCGCGTGGCGGGCAGCAGTTCTGCGGCAGGGTGGGGTTTCGTTTTCGGGAAGATGAGATGTTGAGACGGGTTATCGTGCCGCTTTTGTTCGGGCTAGTGGGTGCCGGGATTTTGTTTTCGCTTGGGGTCTGGCAGGTGCAGCGCATGGCCTGGAAAGCCGAAGCGCTGGCCGCGATCGACGCGCGTATCCTGGACGCACCGGTGGCTGTGCCCGCGGTGCCGCAAGAGGCGCGGGACCAGTATCTGCCGGTTGCCATGGCCGGGCGGGTTTTGCCGGGCGAGATTGTGCTTCTGGCCTCGCTGAGGCAGGCCGGGCCCGTCTATCGCATCATTCGGGTTTTTGAGACCGATGCCGGGCGGCGGGTCATGGTCGATCTGGGCTTTGTGCACCCGAATTTTCTGGAACGGGACCGGCCCGGGGCGGCGGTCGAGATCGTTGGAAATTTGCATTGGCCCGATGAGGTTGACAGCTTTACGCCCGCGCCCGATCTCGAGTCGGGGCTCTGGTTTGGCCGGGATGTGGCGGCGATGGCGGCGGTGTTGGATACCGAGCCGGTTCTGGTGGTGGCGCGAGAGGCCCCCGAGGCGCTGCCCTGGGTCACGGTGTTTCCGGTCGACAGCGCCAATATTCCCAATGACCATCTGGCCTATGCGGTGACCTGGTTTTTGCTGACGATTGCATGGTTGGGGATGACAGGGTTTCTTTTGTTGCGTATCAGCAAGCGAACGACCTGAAGGCTATCCGACATGCGCTATATCTCGACCCGGGGCCGCGCCCCCGATCTCAGCTTTGAAGAGGCGATGCTGACGGGGCTGGCCCCCGATGGCGGGCTCTATGTGCCGGCGGAAATTCCGGCCATGGGGGCGGGCGACATCGCGGCGCTGGCGGGGCTGAGCTATGAGGAGGCCGCGTTTCGCGTGATGCGGCCCTTTATCGGCGACGCTTTCACCGATGCCGAGTTTGGCGACATCATCACGCGCGCCTATGCCGGGTTTGGCCATGCCGCGCGGGCACCCTTGGTGCAGCTTGGCCCCGGTCATCACCTGTTGGAGCTCTTTCACGGGCCGACGCTGGCGTTCAAGGATTTCGCCATGCAGCTGATCGGGCAGCTGTTCCAGGCCTCGCTGACGCGTTCAGGGGGGCGGGTGACGATCGTGGGGGCCACCTCGGGCGATACCGGATCGGCGGCGATGGAGGCGTTTCGGGGCCTGGATGCGGTCGATGTCTTTGTGATGTATCCGCATGGCCGGGTTTCCGATGTGCAGCGCCGCCAGATGACGACGGTGGCCGAGGCCAACACCCATGCGCTGGCCGTGACCGGTGATTTCGACACCTGCCAGGCGCGGCTGAAGGATATGTTCAACGATCACGGCTTTCGCGACGAGGTGCGGCTGGCCGGCGTCAATTCCATCAACTGGGCGCGGGTTCTGGCGCAGGTGGTGTATTATTTCACCGCCGCCGTTTGCCTCGGCGCGCCGCACCGTCCGGTCAGCTTTACGGTGCCGACCGGCAATTTCGGCGATATCTTTGCCGGTTACATCGCGCGCCGGATGGGGCTGCCGATCGAACGGCTCGTGATCGCGACCAACCAGAATGACATCCTGCACCGGGCGCTGTCGGGCGGGGCCTATGAGACGCAAGGGGTAACGCCCTCGATCAGCCCGTCGATGGATATCCAGGTCAGCTCGAATTTCGAGCGGGTGCTGTTTGACGTCTATGACCGCGACGGCGGCGCGGTGGCGCAATTGATGCAGGAGCTGACGGCGCAAGGCGGGTTCAGGGTCAGCCAGGGCGCGCTGGAACGGTTGCGGGGGCTCTTTGCCTCGGGCCGCGCATCCGAGGCCGAAACGCTTGCCACGATCGCGCGGGCCAAGGCGGAAACCGGAGAGCTTTTGTGCCCGCATTCGGCCGTTGGCGTGCATGTGGCAGAGGGCCATCTGGGCCCCACGCCGATGATCACGCTGGCCACCGCCCATCCCGCCAAATTCCCCGATGCGGTGGAGAAGGCCAGCGGCATCCGCCCCGGCCTGCCGGCGCGCATGGCCGATCTTTTCGACCGGCCCGAACGGGTCACGCGGGTCGAGAATGACCTGGCCGCCCTGCAAACCCTCATCCGCAAGGAGCGCAGCGCTTGAGCGTCCAGATCCACACCCTGAAGAACGGTCTGCGCATCGTCACCGAACATATGCCCGGCCTGCAATCGGCCGCCCTTGGCATCTGGGTCAATGCCGGTGGCCGCCATGAGCGGCTGGAGCAGAACGGCATTGCGCATTTCCTGGAGCATATGGCCTTCAAGGGCACGACCCGGCGCAGCGCGCTGCAGATCGCCGAGGAGATCGAGGATGTCGGCGGCTATATCAACGCCTATACCAGCCGCGAGGTGACGGCCTATTACGCCCGCGTGCTGAAGGATGACGTGCCGCTGGCGCTGGATCTGATCTCCGATATACTGCTCAACCCGCTGTTTGACGCGCGCGAGATCGAGGTCGAACGCGGCGTGATCCTGCAGGAGATCGGGCAATCGCTGGATACGCCCGATGACATCATATTCGACTGGTTGCAGGAGGTCGCCTATCCCGGTCAGCCCATCGGCCGCACCATCCTGGGCCCCGCCGAACGGGTGCGCAGCTTTGACCGCGCCAATCTCGAAGGGTTCGTGGCGCAGCATTACGGCCCCGGCCAGATGATCCTGTCGGCCGCCGGGGCGGTCGATCACGACGAGGTGGTGCGCCTGGCCGAGGCGGCCTTTGGCCATCTGCCCGCGAGCCCCGTCAGCAGCGTCGAGCCGGGCCTTTTCCGGGGCGGTGAGCGGCGCGAGGTCAAGGCGCTGGAACAGGCCCATTTCACGCTGGCGCTGGAGGCACCGGGCTATCGCTCGGACGATATCTATACCGCGCAGATCTATGCCACGGCGCTTGGCGGCGGCATGTCCTCGCGGCTGTTTCAGGAGGTCCGCGAGAAACGCGGGCTGTGCTACACGATCTATTCGCAGGTCGGCAGCTATTCCGATACCGGCATGATGACGATCTATGCCGGAACCGGGGCCGAGGATCTGGCGGCGCTGTCCGATATCACCGTCGAAGAGGTCCGGCGCAGCGTCGATGGCATGTCCGAGGCCGAGATCGACCGCGCCCGCGCCCAGATGAAGGCGGGCATGCTGATGGGGCTGGAAAGCCCCTCGGCGCGGGCCGAGCGGCTGGCCCGGCTGGTGGCGATCTGGAACCGGGTGCCAGCGCTGGAGGAAACCATCGCGCGCATCGACGCGGTCGACCGCGGCGCGGTGCGTGATCATGCCCAGGCGATGGTGGGGGCGGGCCAGGCGGCACTGGCGCTTTATGGCCCGGTTGAAAACGGCCCCCGCGTGGCCCGATTGGTGGAGCGTCTGGCCGCCTGATGATTGCCCGCCGGAAAAGAGTTCGGATCGAGACGGAGCGGATGAGCCTGCGGCTGCCCGCGCATTCCGATTTCCGGGCCTGGGCGTCGCTGCGCGAACATTCCGCCGAATTCCTGCAACCCTGGGAGCCGCTCTGGGCCGCCGATCACCTGACCCGCAAGAGCTTTACCAACCGGGTCTATTGGGCGCAGCGATCCACCGCCAATGGCACGGCGGTGCCGCTGTTTCTGATCCGGCGCGGCGATGATGCGGTTCTGGGCGCGATCACGCTGGATAATATCCGCCGGGGGCCGGCGCAGGCCGGAACGCTTGGCTATTGGATCGGCCAGCCACATATCCGGCAGGGTTATATGCTGGAGGCGTTGACTGCGGTCAGCCACTATGCCTTTCGCGATCTGGATCTGAGCCGGCTGGAGGCCGCCTGCCTGCCGGAAAACCTGGCCTCGCGCGGGGTGCTGGAAAAGGCCGGGTTCAAATATGAGGGCGTGGCGCAAAGCTATCTGCAGATCGGCGGGCGCTGGCGCAACCACGTGCTTTACGCCATGCTGAGACAAGACCGGCGTGGCCGCACCGATGCGGGCTGAGCGCGCCTGAATTTGCGAGCTTGCCTGATGCCCAATCCTGTCACCCCTGCCTTTGAGACCGAGCTGCGCGCGGTTCTGCCGCCCGCCACGTTCCGCGATCCGGCCCCGCGCTATGGCGAAGAGCCGCGCGGCCTGATCCATGGCACGCCGGGGCTGGTGCTGGCCCCCGCCAACACCGGTGAGGTTGCGGCCATTATCCGCGCGGCAGGGGCCGCAGGGGTGGCCGTGATCCCCTATTCGGGCGGCACCGGGTTGGTCGGCGGGCAGGTCGCCCCGGATCTGGACGCCCCGCTGGTGCTGTCGCTGGAACGCATGGCCCGGGTCCGGGCCGTGGACGCGCAATCGGCGGTGATCGAGGTCGAGGCGGGGGCCATTTTGCAGGATGTGCAGGCGGCGGCGGATGCGGCGGGCCTGCTCTTTCCGCTGACACTGGCCAGCCAGGGATCGGCCCGGATCGGGGGGTTGCTCTCGACCAATGCCGGCGGTGTCAACGTGATCCGCTATGGCAATGCCCGCGATCTCTGTCTGGGGATCGAGGCGGTTCTGCCCGATGGCAGCCTCTACCGGGGGCTGACGGCGCTGCGAAAGAACAACCTCGGCTATGATCTGCGCAACCTCCTGATCGGGGCCGAGGGCAGCCTGGGGGTGATCACGGCGGCTTCGCTCAAGCTGATGGCGAAACCCGACGATCAGGCGGCGGCGTTTTTCGTGGTCGAAAACCCCGGCGCGGCGCTGGAGCTGCTGGCGCTGGCGCGCGCGCGGGTGGGCGATGTTCTGTCGGGCTTTGAGCTGATCAATGGCACCGGGCTGGAGTTTCTGGAGGAAACCGGTGTGAGCCTGCGCCAGCCCTTTGCGGAGAGGCCGGACTGGATGTGTCTCATTGATCTGGGGATGATGGGGGCGCAGGGCGTGGCCGCCGCAGCGCTGACCGGGTTGTTCGAGGCCGCCTATGCCGCCGGGCTGGCCCGCGATGGCGTGATCAGCCAGTCCGAAGGTCAGCGTCAGGAATTCTGGGCGCTGCGCGAGGCGATCCCGGAAGGCAACAAGCGCATCGGCGCGATCTCCAGCCATGATATTTCCGTCCCCGTCGCGCGGATCCCCGATTTCATCGCCGAGGCCCCGCGCCGGCTGGCCAGGATCGGAACGTTCCGGATCAACAGCTTCGGCCATATGGGCGATGGCAACCTGCATTATAACGTGTTTCCGCCCAAGGGCCGGTCGCGGGACGATTATGCCGAACTGACCGCGGATATCCGGCGCGCGATCTATGATCTGGTCCACGAGATGGCGGGCTCGATCTCGGCCGAACACGGCGTTGGCCGGATCAAGCTGGAGGAACAGGAGCGCTATGGCGACCCCGGTCTGCTGGCGGCGATGCGGGCGATCAAGGTGGCGCTGGATCCAAAGGGCATCATGAACCCGGGCGCGGTGATACGGGCCTGAACGGTCTGCACCCCGCCGGGGGTGGCGGGGTGCAAGGGGTCTTCGAGTTGTGCAAGCAACATTCATCCGCGAGTGACGGACCCCTCCATTTACACCCTGCTGTCTTAATCGGCGGTAAACAGCGCCGGGATTTTTTTGAAATTTGCGACAGATCAAAGCCCGCCCGGCGGTTGCGCGGCAATCTGACCGGCATGGATACGCGCAAAAGGCCCGAAAACGGCGCAGCTATGGCCCGGACTGTCAGCAAAACAATCACCGTCTCACCGCCGAATCTGGCGCGTACGGGGTTTCTTGCCCTCGAACAGGAGATGCTGGGTACATCCGGCCCCTCCTGCCGCGAGTGGCTGCTGCAGCGCTTTGAGGAGGGGTATCAGGTGCGTCTCCTGCGTCCGCCGGCGCGCGGATTTGTCGAATTTGCGCCCGGGCGGGCCTCATGGAGGGCGCTCAAAGGCGCGGATCAGTGCGTGGTGGTGCAATGCCTGCGCGCGGACGGCGCGCAAAGCGTCGCCGATCTGTTGCAGGCGACCGAGGATTGGGCGCGGTATTTCGATTTTTCAGCCGTCATGATCGTGGTCGGATCGCATCCCTGCCTGCCCGCGCCCACGGCGGTTGCCAGGGCAGGGTATTCTGCCGTGGGCGAAACCTCGGGCGGCGTCAGCCTTTATGGCAAGTTCCTGCAGGGCCCGGTGCCCCTGCCCACGCTGCCGCAGAACTGGCGGGCGCGATGGGCGGCCCTGGGCCCCGGTCTGATCGTGCAATGCGCCGCAAGATCGCCCGAGCGCCTGGATTTCGCTCGCGATCTGGTGGCGCGGGCCGAAAAGCTCGGAATGCCTGCGCGTGTGGATCTGATCGAGACGGCGGCGGCGGCGCGCAAAAGCCTGGCCACCGCGGCATCGCCGTTTGCGGTGGTGCTGAATGGGGACTGTATCGATGACGGGCAGCTCTCGGATTTCCAGATCTGGCAGGCGGTGCGCCAGCGCGCGGCGGCGACGTCACGCTGAGGGCGGCGTGGCTATAGCGTGTCGACTTAACATTGCATTGCCTGTTCGCTGCCTCTCCCTTCGGTCGAACGCGAAAGGCGATGTGTGGTGTCTCCATGTAAAGTCGAAACGCTCTAGTCGCCCGCGAAACTGCACAGCGCATGCACGCTTTGGCCCATCGCTTCCAGCCGCGCCCGGCCACCCAGATCGGGCAGATCGACCACAAAGGCCGTGCCCACCACCTGCGCGCCCAACCGCTCGATCAGTTTGATGCCGGCCTCGGCGGTGCCGCCCGTGGCCAGCAGGTCATCGACCAGCAGCACGGTTTCCCCGGCCTCCAGGCAATCGTCATGGATCTCGACCGTGGCGCGGCCATATTCCAGGATATAGTCCTGCTCCACCGTCTTGCCCGGCAGCTTGCCCTTCTTGCGGATCGGCACGAAGCCCACCGACAATTGATGCGCCACCGCGCCGCCAAGGATAAAGCCGCGCGCCTCAAGCCCCGCGACCTTGTCGATGCGCTGGCCGACGAACGGGGCCAGCAACTGGTCAATCGCCAGCCGGAACCCGCGCGGGTCCAGAAACAGCGTCGTGACATCGCGGAACATGATGCCTTGATGCGGAAAATCGGGAATGGTGCGGATGTAGTCCGCGACGGGTTTCTGGGTGATCATGAGCGGGCCCTTGCTGGCGGTTTCGCGATCTAGCATATCGGGGGCGGACACCGGGGGCAGCCCCTAAAGACGCGGGTAATGGCGGCGAAGCGCCTCGGCGTCCTGGCCGCGCAGCCAGACCACCGAATTGCCATCCTCGGAAAAGATCGAATTGGCATAGGCGGGCGATTGCACATCGGTCGGCAGGCCCATCGCCTGGACCAGCTCCTCCAACACCACCGAGGCGACTTCGCGGCGACGGATGTCTCGTGACAGCGCAATCGCGGCCTCCTGAATCTCGCCCCCGATCGAACGGATCGCGACCCGGCCCACGGCCAATTCTTCGCCGTCCATCTCAGCATTTCCGGTGCCTGTTATGGTGCCGCCCTGCGCCGTATCAACCAGGTAGAGCGCGATATCGGGCGTTCCCTCATAGACACGTTCCAGCATCAGATAGGCCCCGGTGCGGTTGATCTCGTCGATCGCGGCGTCGATCGCGGCATCGACAAGGCCCAGCTTGTAGCTGGGAAAGGCGTCGTCGATCTGGGCGATGCCGACGCGCAGGGTCAGGCGGCGGGATTCGGACCAGCGGATCTCGGGCTTGGCGCAATCGCCGCCCGGAGGGGCCGCGCAGGCCACCAGCCGATAGAACGCCTCATCGCTGACGCGGGCGGGGACGGCGACATATTCCTGGGCCGCGACCATGGCCGGGGCAATGAGGAAGGACAGCAAAAAAGTGATGCGCAGGATCATGGGGGTAGATGTGCCCCAGGGGGTTGCCGGATCGCAAGCCGGGTCGTGGCTTTTTTGGTATCGGGTGTTGCGGCGCGGACGCGTGATCTATGCCGCGCGGCGCAATGTGGCGGTCAGGACGCCCATGGCAATCAGCGTGCCCCCCCCGGCCCGGGTCAGCCATGCGACGATGCCCGGTTGGGTCAGCCGGGCGCGCAATTGATCTGCCAATAGCGCATAGGCCAGCACGTTCAGAGCCGCCAGCCCGACAAAGGTGGCGATGAGAACGGAAAACTGCGGCAGGAACGGTGCCTCAGGGCGCAGGAATTGCGGCACGAAGGCGATGAAGAAGGCGATGGATTTCGGGTTCAGCGCCGTCACCGCCGCGGCATGGCCAAAGACGCGGGCCGGGGCGATCCGATGCGTTTCGGGCAGCGCCGTCAGGGTCGCGCCCCCGGCCGAGCGGATCAGCCGGATCCCGAGCCAGACGAGATAGGCCGCGCCGAGCCATTTCAGCACGATGAACGCCGTGGCCGAGGCCAGAACCAGCGCGCCGAGCCCGGCCAAAGACGCCGTCATCGCCACCAGATCGCCAAGCGCCACGCCCGTTGCGGTGGCCACCGCGACGGTGCGCCCCTGGCTGAGCGCATAGGACAGCACCAGCAACACGGTCGGGCCAGGGATGAGCAGGAGGGCGGTGGAGGCGGCGACGAAGGTCAGCCAGAGGTCGAAACTCATCAGCGGGATCCCGGGATTGGGCGGCGGCAGGGCGGGCTATTCGAGGCGGGCAGTGGGCCGTGTCTTGCAGCCATTGTCCAGAGCCACCGAGCACGAGTTTCGCCCGACGGGGACCTCTGCGGTTCAGCGAAGCGCGGCGTTGGCCGTTTGCGCGGGCCCTGCATTTCGAGGCGCCCCGGACGTGTCACAAAACGCGACCGGCAACGGCATTCAGTCGCGCCACCAGATCGGGGTCGCGTTTGTCATGCGCGGTCATGATGGCGTGATCGAGCGCCCTGTCGCAACCGTCGGGACACGGGCTCTGCGCGGTGCTCAACAGGCCGGGCAGGCGGGCCACCAGCGTCCGCGCTTTTACCGCGTTGCCCTTCAAAACCCGAATGATGTCGGAGATCTCGACCGAGCCGTGATCGGGGTGCCAGCTGTCGTAATCGGTGATCATCGCCAGCGAGGCGTAGCAAAGCTCGGCCTCGCGGGCCAGTTTCGCCTCGGGCATGTTGGTCATGCCGATCACGTCGCAGCCCCAGACATCGCGATACGCCCGTGATTCGGCCTGTGTCGAGAACTGCGGGCCCTCCATCGCCAGATAGGTGCCGGATCTGTGCAAGGTGACCCCGGCGGCCTCCGCCGCCACCACACAGGCCGCGCCAAGGCGCGAACAGGTCGGATGGGCCAGGCTGACATGCGCCACAAGGCCAGAGCCGAAAAAGCTTTTCTCGCGGGCAAAGGTGCGGTCGATGAACTGATCGACCAGCACGAAATCACCCGGTGCCATATCCTCGCGGAACGACCCGCAGGCCGAGACCGAGATCAGATCGGTCACGCCCGCCCGTTTCAGCGCGTCGATATTGGCGCGGTAGGGCACGGTCGTGGGCGAATGAACATGGCCGCGCCCGTGCCGCGGCAGAAAGACCATTTTGACGCCATCCAGCCGGCCCGTCAGCAGCGCGTCGGAGGGCGTGCCGAAGGGGCTGTCGACCGTCACCCATTCGGCCCCCTCCAGCCCGTCGATCTCATAGATGCCAGAGCCGCCGATGATGCCGATTACAGTTTCCATGCCATGGTCCTCCGGCTGCCGCAGATGGACCGACGGTAGCCGCAAACGGGCGGCGGGCTCAATCGTTCAAATGCGCGTCGGCGCGGTTATTCTTCGGGGCGGTTCAGCGAAAAAAGATCGGTCACTTTGGTGAAGTCGCGATATCCCAGCCTGCCGACGGGCTGGAAGGTGGTGACATCGAATATGCCGCCCACCAGGCAATCGTCGCGCATATGGATGCCGATGACCTCTCCGAAAACGACGGTATTGGCCACGCCTTCGATCTGCACGATCCGGGTCAGGCGGCATTCCATGCTGGCGGGGGCATCGGCCACGCGGGGGGCGTCGATCAGGCGGCAGGGGGCCTTGGCAATGCCGGCATCGCCAAATTCATCCACCCCGCGCGGCCAGGGCCCTGAGGTCCGGTTCATCGCCTCTGCCTGGGCAAATTCCACCACGTTGACGCAGAAAACGCCGGTCTCGCGGATATTGGCGGTGCTGTCCTTGACGCCGTCCTGATCGGGTTTGGCGGAGGTGCAGGCAAACATCACCTGCGGCGGCTCATAGGCGACCCCGTTGAAGAACGAATAGGGGGCCAGGTTGTCGCCGCCATCGGCGGCGCGCGTCGAGATCCAGCCGATGGGGCGCGGCGTGATCAGCGCGTTGAACGGGTTATGTGGCAGCCCGTGGCCATCCTTGGGTTCATAGAACATGCGTGCGCCCCTCCAATCCGGTTTGGCAAGCTGGTAACGCCATGCTAGGGGCGGTTCCAGTCGAAAATCCTTTGAGGTGGGTTGGCTTTGTATCGTCTCAGCCATGAAGAGCCGGAAGATCACTGGGAAGTCGAGGCGCTGTACGACCTCTGCTTTGCGCCGGGGCGCGAGGCGTTGAGCTCGTACCGGCTGCGCGACGGCACCGACCCGGTATCGCGGCTTTGCCGCGTGGCGCGCGACGGCGATGGCATCCTTGCGGGCGCGATCCGGTTCTGGCCGGTGCGGGTGGGGGCGGCACCTGCGCTCCTGCTTGGCCCGGTGGCGGTGCACCCGACCCGGCAGGGCGAAGGCCTGGGCGGTGCCCTGATCAATGACAGCGTCGGGCGGGCCGCGGAAAACGGCTGGGCGCGGGTGCTGCTGGTGGGCGATGAACCCTATTACCGGCGTTTTGGGTTTCACCGGCTGGAAGGCGTGATCATGCCGCCACCGACCAACCCCGACCGGGTTCTGGGGCACGGTGACTGGCAAGGCGTTGCTGGCCCCGTGACGGCATGGACCCCGCCCGGATAGGCAGGAGACCGGTTGGAACGCGGCGTTGCCCGCGCGTTGGGATGAAACGAAAACCAGCAATCAGCCGGTCAGGGCTGGAGGTGAACAACCTCGTGAGACTCCACAGCTAGCCCTGCTGGCGCAGCCAGTCCATTACCGGCTCGCGCACCGATTGGGTGCCGCTGGCGCGGGCCTCGTTGATGACGGCGCGCGCCTCGCGCAGATCGACGCGCCGGAGCAGGCTTTTGACCGGCCCGATCGAGGCCGGGCGCATCGACAGGATCCTGAGCCCCATGGCCGCGAAACACAGCGCCTCGACCGGGCGCCCGGCATCCTCGCCGCAAAAGCTCAGCGGCGTATCGGTCTCGGCGCAGCGGCCCACGATCTGTTCGATGAAGGTCAGGAAGCTGACATTGAGCGTGTCATAGCGCCGCCGCACGCGTTCGTTTTCACGGTCGGCGGCAAAGAAAAACTGTTTCAGGTCATTGCCGCCGATCGAGATGAAATCGGCCAGCTCGAAAAACTGGCGCGGCGCGAAGGCCAGGCTGGGGGTTTCCAGCATGGCCCCGATTTCCACATTTTCAGGCAGGACATGGCCCAGGGCGGCCTCGCGATCGACTTGGCGCAGCAGATGATCGCGCGCGGCGGTAAATTCCTCGAACTGGGTGATCAGCGGAAACATCACCGTCAGCGGCCGCCCATTCGCGGCCCGGATCAGCGCCTGCAATTGCATCCGCATCACCCCGGGCTTGTCCAGCCCGACCCGGATCGCGCGCCAGCCAAGCGCAGGGTTGGGTTCGTCCTGCGGCTTCATATAGGGCAGCACCTTGTCCGACCCGATATCGAGCGTGCGGAATACCACGCGGCGCCCGCCCGCCGCATCCATCACACGGGCATAAAGTGCCGCCAGCGTGCCCCGGCGCGGCACCGTGCTGCGGGTCAGAAACTGCAATTCGGTGCGGAACAGCCCGACGCCTTCGGCCCCGGATGAGGGCAGCGAGGGCAGATCGGCCATCAGCCCGGCATTCATGTGCAGCGTGATCCGCGTCCCGTCCAGCATTTCGGCCGGTTTGTCGCGGATCGAGGCATAGCGTTCCTGGGCGGCGGCGCGCATTGCCATCTTGTCGCGAAAGGCGGTGGTCACGGTGTCTTCGGGGCGCAGATGCACCACCCCCTGATCGCCATCGACCAGGATCAGGTCGCCATTGAGCGCCTCAGTGGTGATGCGCCCCGCGTTCACGATCAACGGAATGGCCAGGGCGCGCGCGACAATGGCGGCATGGCTGGCGACCGAGCCTTCCTCGAGCACCACGGCGCGCAGCGTGCGGCCATATTCCAGCAAATCGCCGGGCCCGATATTGCGTGCCACCAGCACCGGATTGTCGGGCAGCTCTGCCGCCGAGCTGCCGCCCTGGCCGGTCAATTGCCGCAGCAGGCGGTTCGACAGGTCGTCGAGATCGTGCAGGCGGTCGCGCAGATAGGGGTCGGGCACGGTTTCCATGCGGGCACGGGCGGTGGATTGTTCCTTTTCGACGGCGGCCTCGGCCGACAGGCCGCGGGCGATGTCTTCCTCCATCCGGCGCATCCAGCCGCGCGAATTGGCAAACATCCGGTAGGCCTGCAGCACCTCGTGCTGGTCCTTGTCGCCGATTGGCGCATTGTCCAGCATCTCATCGACCGAGATGCGCAACTGATCGACCGCCGCATTCAGACGGTCGCGCTCGGCCTCGGGGTCGTCGGCGATGGGGTTGGTCACGACCACGCGCGGATCATGCAGGTAAACCCGACCCTCCGCCGCGCCCTCCTGACCGATGCCGCCATGCACAACCACCGATTTCTGGTGCCGCGCCGACATTGCCTCGCCTTCGCCGACAAAGGCCCCCAGCTCGGTCATTTCGGCCAGCACCATGGCGACCACTTCCAGCGCATAGACCGCATCCTCGGAATAGGAGCGGCCATCGCGGGACTGAACCACCAAGACGCCCAGGTTTTCGCCAAGCCGTTGGATCGGGACGCCAAGGAAAGAGGAAAACCGTTCTTCGCCGGTTTCGGGCATGAAGCGGAAACCGGGCTCGGCGGGGGCATTGGCGGTGTTGACGGGGCGCAGGCGCGCCGCGACCCGGCCCACCAGGCCCTGACCAACCCGCAGCCGGGTGACATGGACGGCCTCGGGGGCCAGGCCCTCGGTGGCGCAGAGTTCCAGCGTGCTGGCGTCGCGCAGCAGGTAGATCGAGCAGACATCGGTGCCCATGCTGTCGGCAATGATATGGGTGATCCGGTCCAGCCGTTCCTGACCGGCCCCGGCCTCGGCCAGGGTCGCCTGTAACCGCCTGAGCAGCCGGCGACTTTCGCTTTCCGTCCCATCGGCCATATCGGCCCCCCGATTGCGGACCCCCCAGGTTCGGGCGGTCAGTCCCCGTGTTCAAGCCATAGCGCGGCGGCGGGGCAAGGCGCAACGGGATTGCGCCGGGCAGGTCGGCAACCGCCGGTTCAGGCTGATGGTGACGCCTTACTGACCGGTGCGTTTCGGAGGTTGCTCAATCCCGGTGCGGATTTGTGCCGCAACGTGACAACGGCCGGTATCCGGCACCGCGGCGCGCGACGGCCATCCCGGGAAGCGGGCCCCGGGGTGCGGCCCGACCGGGAGCTAGCTGATCTCAGACCGTTTTTTCCAGCCCGAACGCGTCATGCAGAGCCTGGACCGCCAGTTCCATGTATTTGCGCTCGATCAGCACCGAGACCTTGATCTCGGAGGTGGTGATGACCTTGATGTTGATATTCTCGTTCTTCAGGGCCTCGAACATCTTGGCGGCCACACCGGCATGGCTGCGCATGCCGATGCCCACGATCGAGACCTTGCAGACATCGGTATCGGCGACCAGCCCGTGAAAATTGATCTCGCCGCGGGTCTTGGCGTCATTCATCGCCTGTTCGGCCCGGCCCACCTGGTTGGTGGGACAGGAGAAGGTCATGTCGGTGCGGCCTTCCTCGGAGATGTTCTGCACGATCATATCGACATTGACGCCAGCCTCGGCCAGCGGGCCGAAAATGGCAGCCGACACGCCGGGCCGGTCGGCGACCGATACCAGCGTGACCTTGGCTTCGTCCTTGGAATAGGCGACGCCCGCGACTGCATTGCTTTCCATGATGTCCTCCTCGGCGCAGACAAGCGTGCCCGCATTATCGCCATTATCTTCAAAACTGGACAGCACCCGCAGGCGCACCTTGTATTTCATCGCCAGTTCGACCGAACGGGTCTGCAGCACTTTCGCGCCCAGGCTGGCCAGTTCCAGCATTTCCTCGAACGAGATCCTGTCGAGCTTGCGCGCCTTGCCGCAGATGCGCGGGTCGGTGGTGTAGACGCCATCGACATCGGTGTAGATATCGCAGCGATCGGCCCCGAAGGAGGCGGCAAAAGCCACGGCGGTGGTGTCGGAGCCACCGCGCCCGAGCGTGGTGATGCGGCCATCATCGCCGATGCCCTGGAACCCGGCCACGACTGCGACGCGCATGCCCTCGCCGAATTTGGCCAGGATGTTGTCGGTCGGGATCTCTTCGATGCGGGCGGCGGCATGGGCGGAATTGGTTCTGAGCGGCACCTGCCAGCCCTGCCAGCTGCGCGCGGGCACGTCCATTTCCTGTAACGTCATCGCCATCAGCCCGGCGGTCACGTTTTCGCCCGACGAGACCACGGCATCATATTCGCGAGCGTCGAAAAGCGGCGAGGTTTCCTCGACATAGCCCACCAGCTTGTTGGTTTCGCCCGACATGGCCGAGACGATGACGATGACGTCATAGCCGTTTGCCACCTCGCGCCCGACACGTTTGGCCGCGCGGCGGATGCGATCGAGCGTGGCGACAGAGGTGCCGCCGAATTTCAGTACCAGTATGGGCATGACCCGGCCCGTCCCCTTTGGAGTGTCGCGGGTGTCATAAGACGGTGGCGAACGGGTGACAAGGGTGCCCGGGCCGGGGTGCCGGGGTTGGCCGGCTCAGGCCCCCCGAGGGGGCGCCATCGCGCGGCCAATTGGGGCCTGCCCCAAACCCCGAGGTATTTCCGCCAAGATGAAAGGGATCAGGGCAGGTGGCGCACGGCTTCGCGGCGGGCGAAGGGTTTCATGGCGGGGCCGTGGGTGGCGAGGAAGGCGCGCACGGTGCCGGGGTCGCGTTTGGAGAGATCGCGCAGCCACCAGGCGACGGCCTTCTGGATGAACCAGTTGGGATCGGCCGTGTAGGCGGCGGCCCAGCCAAGGATGCGGGCGCGGGCGGCCTGTTCTGCCGGTTTGGGGTGGCGCTGTTTGGTCCAGGGCAGGGTGAAGGTGAGGGCCGCGCGCCTGGTCCAGAGATGGGGCGAGGTCGTCCAGGTCTCGACACTGTCGAGCCGGGCGGGATCGGCCACCAGGCGACGCTGGCCCGCCAGTGCCAGCGCATCGGCGATGGCCCAGCTGTCGAGGTCGGGCAGCCAGCTTTGGATCAGATCCCAGGCCGGGGTGTCGTCGGGTTTGATGCGGGCCTGAACCAGCAGTTTGGCGGCGGTGATGCGGGCCTCGAAGATATCGGTTTGCCAGAGGTCATCGGCCAGTTTGAGCCGATCCTCCAGGGGAAGGCTCTGGCGCAGTTCCCGGGCGAGATCGTTGCAGAGCGCGTTCGAGAGCCCGAGATAGCGGCGCGGGGCCTTGTGATAGGCGGCCATTTGTGCGGCGCGGGCCGGGTCGGCCGATGCGCTGAGCCGCTTCAGAACAGTGTCACTTTCCATCAATCGGCCCTGCGACTTCGGCGGGCATTCATTCCACCGTCACGGATTTCGCCAGGTTGCGCGGCTGATCAACATCGGTGCCTTTGTGAACCGCCGTGTGATAGGCAATCAGCTGCGCCGGGATGGAATAGAGGATCGGGGCCAGGAACGGATCCACGTCGGGCAGGATCAGGCTCTGCCAGACATCGCCGCCGGCCAGTTCCGCGCCAGCGGCATCGGTCACCAGCAGCACCTGGCCTTCGCGCGCCATGACCTCCTGCATGTTGGAGACGGTCTTGTCAAAAAGCGCATCGGTCGGGGCCATCACCACCACCGGCACGGTTTTGTCCACAAGCGCGATGGGCCCGTGTTTGAGCTCGCCCGAGGCATAGCCCTCGGCATGGATATAGCTGATTTCCTTAAGCTTCAGCGCGCCCTCCAGCGCCAGCGGGAATATCGCGCCGCGCCCCAGAAAGAGCACGGTCTGCGCCCGGCTGAGCGCCCAGGTGTGGCGTTTGATCTGATCCTCCAGCGCCAGCGCCTGATTGATCAGCCCCGGCAGGCCGCGCAGTTTGGCAATCAGCTCGGCCTCGCGCGCGGCGTCGATGCGGCCCTTTTGGCGGGCGGCGAGGATGGCGAGATTGGCCAGCACCGCAAGCTGGCAGACAAAGGCCTTGGTGGAGGCCACGCCGACCTCGACGCCGGCCAGAATCGGCAGCGCCAGATCGCTTTCGCGCGCGATCGAGCTTTCGGCCACATTGACCACCGAAAGGATGCGCGCGGCGCGGCCCTCGCAATAGCGCAAAGCGGCCAGCGTGTCGGCGGTTTCGCCCGACTGGCTGACGAAAAGCGCGGTTGCGCGGTCCGACACCGGAGGCTCGCGGTAGCGAAATTCGCTGGCGATATCGACGTCGCAGGGCAGGCCCGCGAGCTGTTCGAACCAGTATTTCGCCACCAGACAGGCATAGTTGGCGGTGCCGCAGGCCACCAGGATCAGGCGGTCGGTCTGGCTGAAATCCACCTCGCCCTCGGGGATGATAACCTTGTTTTCGCTGGCATAATGGGCCAGGCATTCAGAGAGGACCGTGGGTTGTTCAAACACCTCCTTGGCCATGAAATGCTTGTGCCCGCCCTTGTCGATCTGGGCCGATTGCGCGGCGATCTTGCGGATCTCGCGATTGGCCGGGCGGTCGGCGGCGTCGAAGATCTCTGCGCCCGCGCGCGTGACATAGGCGTAATCGCCCTCCTCAAGGTAGGTGATGCGATCCGTCATCGGTGAGAGCGCGATGGCGTCCGAGCCCACGAACATCTCTGCGTCGCCATGGCCGATGGCCAGCGGTGAGCCCTTGCGGGCGGCCACCAGCAGATCATCCTCGCCCTGGAACAGGAAACAGAGGGCAAATGCCCCTTCGAGCCGGCGCAGGGTCTCGCGCGCGGCGGCGCGGGGGGCAAGCCCGGAATCGAGCAGATCCTCGCAGAGCAGCGCCACCGTTTCGGTATCGGTTTCCGTTGTGAAATCAATGCCTTTGTCGGCAAGGCCCGCGCGAATATCGCGGTAGTTCTCGATGATGCCATTATGGACGACGGCGACCCGCCCCGCCTGATGCGGGTGGGCATTGGCGACCGAGGGCGCGCCGTGGGTGGCCCATCTTGTATGGCCGATGCCGGATTTGCCGGCCAGCGGCTGATGCACCAGAAGATCCGAGAGGTTGACCAGCTTGCCGACCGCGCGCCGCCGATCCAGCGCGCCCGTGTTCACGGTGGCGATGCCCGCACTGTCATAGCCGCGATATTCGAGCCGTTTCAGCGCCTCGACCAGGATCGGCGCGACCTCGTGATCGCCCAGAACACCGACAATGCCGCACATATCAGTGCCCCTTTTTCTGTTGCTCTTTCAGGGCCCTGAGCCGCGCCATCAGGCGTGCCCCCAGCCCCGGTTTGTTGGTCTGTTTGCCGCGCGCGATAGCCAGATCACCGGCGGGCACGTCGCGCGTGATGACCGAGCCCGACCCGGTCATGGCCCCATCGCCCAAAGTGACCGGGGCCACCAGCATGGTGTTCGAGCCGACAAAGACATCCGCGCCGATCTCGGTGTGATGTTTGAATACGCCGTCATAGTTGCAGGTGATGGTGCCCGCGCCGATATTGCTGCGCGCGCCGATGGCGGCGTCGCCGATATAGCTGAGGTGGTTGACCTTGGCCCCGTCGCCGATTTCCGCCGCCTTCACCTCGACGAAATTGCCGATCCGCGCGTCATTGCCGATCTCGGCACCGGGGCGCAGGCGGGCATAGGGGCCGACGGTGGCCCGCGCGCCCAGATGGCAGCCTTCCAGATGCGAAAAGGCGCGGATGGTGACGTTGTTTTCCACCGTGACACCGGGGCCAAAGACGACATGCGGCTCGATCAGCACATCGCGCCCGATCCAGGTGTCATGGGCAAGGAACACGGTCTCGGGGGCCACCAGCGTGACGCCGTTTTCCTGCATCTCGGCCCGGCGCGCGGTTTGAAACAGCCGCTCCGCATCGGCCAGTTCGGCGCGGGTGTTGATGCCGAGCGTTTCCGTCTCGGGGCAGGTGACGGCGGTGGCGCTCAGGCCCTTTGCGGCGGCAATCTCGGGCACGTCGGTCAGGTAATATTCGCCCGAGGCATTGTCATTGCCGACCTCGGCCAGCAGCGTCATCAATGTGGCCGCATCGGCCGAGAGCAGCCCCGAATTGCAGAGCGTGATCTCAAGCTCCGCCGGGGTGGCATCCTTGGCCTCGACAATGCGGCTCAGGCGCGGGCCATCCATGATCAGCCGCCCGTAGCGGCCGGGATCGGCGGCCTCGAACCCCAGCATCACGATGTCATGATCGGCGCGCGCGGCGCGCATCGCCAGCAACGTTTCGGGCCGGATAAAGGGCGTGTCGCCATAGAGCACGATGACATCCCCGGAAAACCCCTCCAACGCCTCGGCGGCCTGCAACACGGCATGCCCGGTGCCGAGCTGTTCGCCCTGCCGGATGCAGACGGCCTCGGGCGCATGCGCCGCGACCGCCGTTTCGACCGATTGCGCCGCGTGGCCGGTGACAATGACAATGCGCGCGGGCGAGAGGCTGGCCCCGGCCCGGATGGCATGGGCCACAAGCGGCGCGCCGCCCAGCGGATGCAGCACCTTGGCCAGATCGGAATTCATTCGCGTGCCCTGACCCGCCGCCAGAATAACCAGCGCGCAAGGTCTCGTGTCGTCCTGCATGTCACCTGCTTTCGTTTTTCTCGTATCGGTATTATCCAAGCGGGCGGGCCTTGCAAGGCGGGGTTCTGTCAATTTGCCTTACGGTTCGTTTCAACGCGGCGGCGGATTCCCGCCATCAGGACAGGGGGGATGCGCCATGCGCACCGTGATCTTCGACCTTGACGGCACCCTGGCCGATACCAGCGCCGATTTGCTGCTGGCCGGGAATTCCGCCATGGCTGCAATGGGATACGCGCCGCAACTGGTGCTGGATCAGGACGCCTCGACGGCGCTGAGGGGGGGCAAGGCGATGCTGCGGCTCAGCCTTGAACGGTTGGGCCATGAGGCCCCCGAGGCGGAGATCGAGCGCGGCTATCCGATCCTGCTGGCGGCCTATGGCGCGGCGCTCGATGTGCATACCGTGCTCTATCCCGGTGTGGCCGATGCGCTGGAAGTGCTGCGCGATGAGGGCTTTGCCGTCGGGATCTGCACCAACAAGCCCGAAGCTCTGGCCGAGGCTCTGATGACAAGCCTGGGCGTGCGGTCGCTCTTCGGCTCGCTGATCGGGGCCGATACCCTGCCGACGCGCAAACCCGATGCAGCCCCGTTCGTGGCGGCGGTGGAACGGGCCGGTGGCGATGTGGCGCGCTCGCTTTTGGTGGGCGATACCGTGACCGACCGCGACACCGCGCGCGCCGCGGGCGTGCCGTCGGTTCTGGTCAGTTTCGGGCCGCTCGGCATGGGGGTTACGGATCTGGAGCCCGCGGCGCTGTTGCACCGCTATGCCGACATGCCGGGGATCGCGCGCGATCTGCTGGTCTGAGGGGCATTGACGAAGCCCCGCGCCGGTCGCAAGACTGCCGCCATGAAACAGAGCTTTACCGGAAATTTCACGCAACAGGAGCCGATCCCGGAGGCTGGGATCGAGGCCGCGCTGAAGGTTTTGCAGAGCGGGCGGTTGCATCGCTACAACACCGGCCCGGGTGAGGCGGGCGAAACCGCGCTGCTGGAGGAGGAATTCGCGGCCTTCACCGGCGCGAAATATGCCCTTGCCGTGGCCTCGGGCGGCTATGCCATCGGCTGTGCCCTGCGCGCCCTGGGCGTGGGTCCGGGCGACGCGGTGCTGACCAACGGCTTTACGCTGGCCCCGGTGCCGGGCGCGATTGCGGCGGTTTCGGCGCGGCCGGTTTTCGTTGAGATGACCGACAGCCTTGTGATCGATCTGGCGCATCTGGAGCGCATGATCCCCGAAAGCGGTGCCAGGGTGCTGCTCCTGTCGCATATGCGCGGCCATATCTGCGATATGGAGCGGCTGATGGCGATCTGCGATGGCGCGGGCGTCAAGGTGGTCGAGGATTGCGCCCATACCATGGGCGGGGCCTGGAAGGGCGTGCCCTCGGGGCGGCACGGGGCCATGGCCGCCTATTCGACCCAGACCTACAAGCACATGAATTCCGGCGAGGGCGGGTTTCTGACCTCGGATGATCCCGATCTGATGGCGCGCGCGATCATCCTGTCGGGCAGCTATATGCTCTATGCCCGCCACCGCGCGGCCCCCCCGCCCGAGGCGTTCGAGGCGGTCAAATGGGTGACCCCCAATGTGTCGGGCCGGATGGATAATCTGCGCGCCGCGATCCTGCGCCCGCAACTGGCGGACCTGCCGGCACAGGTGGACCGCTGGAACGCGCTATATGAGGTGGTCGAAACGGGCCTGCGCAACACGCCCGGGCTGCAGGTCATCGAACGGCCTGTAGAAGAAAGCATCGTCGGATCCTCGATCCAGTTTCTCTTGCCACAAGCGGGCAGGGCGCAAATCGATGCTGTCCTGACGGGCTGCGCCGCGCGCGGGGTGGAGCTGAAATGGTTCGGCGGCGACGAGCCCACGGGCTTTACCTCGCGCTATGACAGTTGGCGCTATGCCGAGGCACAAGGCCTGCCCGCGACCGACGGGATCCTGGCTGGGCTGATGGATATGCGCCTGCCGCTGACTTTTTCCACCGCCGATGCCCGTCTGGTCGCGGAAATCATCGTCGACGAAGTGCGCGGCGCATTGTCCTGAGCGCCGCTCTGCCCGGTGCAGTTCAGGTCACCAAAACGAGACCGGAACTCACGCTCGCGACACGCGAAGTTGCGGGTGTGTTGAACGGCGTCTGGCAACAGGAATGCTAGCTTGTTCGCAGGTGCCGGGGAGGGCCCGGTGCAGCAGCACGAAGGACATGAAGCCAATGACAGGAAATTTTCTTATGCGAGGCGCCATTGCAGGTGCGATCGCAAGCACCGTGGCGATTGGCGCGCAGGCGCAGGGCAGCGGGGGCCTGTGGGACGGGCCCGGCGTGATGGGGGCCCGCGCCGATGGCGTGGCAATCTGGCAATACCCCGACCGGCGGGCGCTGGATCCGGCGCTCTTTGGTACGCCGGATGCGCCGCTGAACGTCGATCTGCTGCCGCTTGGAAACCGCGAGACCACCGCCGATGGCAGCGCCTACACCACGATCCGCAACCCGGCGATGTTTTCCAACAACATTGACATGATCGACGGCCGTTTTGCCATGCAGGTCCGTGATCTGACGGCGCGGGACAGCCGCGACAGCCGTGATGAGATTGCGATGGAGGCCGAGTTCGCGACCCCCGATGGGCGCATGATCCGCGTGGTGATGGATCGGGTGATACCGGTGGGCCCGGACCATCCGTTCTTTGGCGGGGTTGGCACCGATGTGCTGATGCATGGATCGACCGGCATCGGAACGCCGTTGGTGGCGCGCGAATTCAGCTATATCACCGCCTGGGGTGTCGGTGACATCTATGTGGATGGCGAGATGGCCGATCAGGGTCGCGTGGTTCACGTGATGGTGTCCGAGCGCACGCGCGACGAGGAATATAGGGCCGGATTCGGAGTGGCCATGCCGGACGCTCTCGAAATCCATCTGGCGATGCCGCCGGTCCGGGTCTCGCCCGACGGCCCGCAGCCAAGCCCGGTACCCACAGGCGTGATACTGCCCAACGGAGCTGAACAGCCCTTCATCCACGTCAATTTCTACGGCAATGCCGAAGTGACCGGAAACCGGTTCGTCAGCGACGGAAGCTGAGACGGATCCGGTGGCACCAAAGCCGATAGCAAGGGGCGGCCCGAGATCGGTCGCCCTGTGCATTGGGTTCCGCAACAGCACAGCCGGTCGCTGGCAGGCGCATCAGGCGGGGTAGACGGAAAATCTTGGTGAAGATTTTTCGGCACCAAAATTTTTCGGGAAAAATTTTTGGTGTGCGCCTGTGCGAGCGGAATTCTTTGACTTTCGCGGTTCGATTCGCTAATAACTGAACAACTGTTCAATTAAAGGCGGAGCCGACACCATGTTCATGGCCACGATGCAATTCGATCTGGGCGAAGACGTGAATGCGATGCGTGAGATGGTGCATCGCTGGGCGCAGGATCGGATCAAGCCGATGGCGGCCGATATCGACCGCAACAACCTCTTTCCGGCTGATTTGTGGCGCGAAATGGGAGAGCTCGGTCTTCTGGGCGTTACCGTGCCTGAGGAATATGGCGGGGCCGGCATGTCCTATCTGGCGCATGTCATCGCGGTCGAGGAAATTGCCCGCGCCAGCGCCAGCGTTTCGCTCAGCTACGGGGCGCATTCCAACCTTTGCGTCAACCAGATCAAGCTCAATGGCAGCGATGAGCAGCGCGCGAAATATTTGCCACGCCTGATTTCGGGCGAGCATGTCGGCGCGCTGGCCATGTCCGAGGCGGGGGCGGGGTCGGATGTGGTCTCGATGAAATTGCGGGCGGAAAAGCGCAATGACCGCTTCGTTCTGAACGGCACGAAATACTGGATCACGAACGGCTGCGATGCCGACACGCTGGTGGTTTATGCCAAGACGGACCCCGAGGCCGGGTCGCGGGGCATCACCGCCTTTCTGATCGAAAAGGAAATGGTCGGGTTTTCGACATCCGCACATTTCGACAAGCTGGGGATGCGCGGCTCGAACACCGCCGAGCTGATTTTCGAGGATGTCGAGGTGCCCTTTGAAAACGTGTTGGGCGAAGAGGGGCGCGGTGTGCGAGTGCTGATGTCCGGGCTGGATTATGAACGGGTCGTGCTGGCGGGGATCGGCACCGGCATCATGGCCGCCTGTCTCGATGAAATCATGCCCTATATGGCCGAGCGCAAGCAGTTCGGGCAGAGCATCGGGAATTTCCAGCTGATGCAGGGCAAGATGGCCGATATGTATACCGCGATGAATTCTGCGCGGGCCTATGTCTACGAGGTCGCAAAGGCCTGCGACCGAGGCGATGTGACCCGCCAGGACGCGGCCGCCTGCTGTCTTTATGCGTCCGAGCAGGCGATGGTGCAGGCGCATCAGGCGGTGCAGGCGATGGGCGGGGCCGGGTTCTTGTCGGATGCCCCCGTGGCCCGGATTTTCCGCGATGCCAAGCTGATGGAGATCGGCGCCGGCACCAGTGAGATCCGCCGCATGCTGGTCGGGCGCGAGATGATGGGGGCGATGCAATGATCGGGTCGTATCCGCCTGTGGCTGTAACCTACGAACCGGGGCAGAGATGAAGCTGAAATCCTCTTTCATGGCCGGCAGCGAGGCCGCCAAAACCAACCGGGCGGCGCATCTGCAGGCGCTTGCGACGGTTCGGGAGGCCGCCGAAGCCGCGCGGATGGGCGGTGGCGAGAAATCCCGCGCCCGCCATGAGAGCCGCGGCAAGATGCTGCCACGCCGCCGGGTTGCCAATTTGCTCGATCCCGGCAGCCCGTTTCTGGAGGTGGGCGCGACCGCCGGTCATGACATGTATGACAATGCGGCACCCTGCGCCGGGGCCATCGCGGGGGTGGGCCGGGTACATGGCCAGGAGGTCATGGTTGTCTGCAACGACGCCACCGTGAAGGGCGGCACCTATTATCCGATCACCGTCAAGAAACACCTGCGCGCGCAAGAGATTGCAGAGGAATGCAACCTGCCCTGCATCTATCTGGTCGATAGCGGCGGGGCCAATCTGCCCAATCAGGATGAGGTTTTCCCCGATCGCGACCATTTTGGCCGGATCTTCTACAATCAGGCGCGGATGTCGGCCAAGGGCATTCCGCAGATTGCGGTGGTGATGGGCAGTTGCACAGCGGGCGGGGCCTATGTGCCGGCGATGGCGGATGTGTCGATCATCGTGAAGGAACAGGGCACGATCTTTCTGGCCGGGCCGCCGCTGGTGAAAGCGGCAACCGGCGAAGTGGTGACGTCGGAGGATCTGGGCGGTGGCGATGTGCATACCCGGCTGTCGGGCGTGGCCGATTACCTGGCCGAGGACGATACCCACGCGCTGGCGCTGGCGCGCCGGGCCGTGAAATCGCTGAACCGGGCGAAGCCCGCCACCGTGCAGTGGCAGTCGTCCGAGGATCCGGCCTATGACCCCGATGAGTTGCTTGGCGTCGTGCCCGCCAGCCTGACCACGCCCTATGACATCCGCGAGGTAATCGCGCGGGTGGTCGATGGCAGCCGTTTCGACGAGTTCAAGCCGCGCTTTGGCGAGACGCTGGTGACGGGATTTGCCCATATCATGGGCTGCCCGGTGGGGATCATCGCCAATAACGGCGTGTTGTTTTCCGAGGCCGCACAAAAGGCTGCGCATTTCGTGGAACTGTGCAGCCAACGCTTTATCCCGCTGGTTTTCCTGCAGAATATCACCGGTTTCATGGTCGGGCGGAAATATGAAAACGAGGGCATCGCCCGCCACGGGGCCAAGATGGTGACGGCCGTTGCCACCACGTCGGTGCCCAAGATCGCCATGGTTGTGGGCGGCAGTTTCGGAGCGGGCAATTACGGCATGGCCGGACGCGCCTATCAGCCCCGGTTCATGTGGTCCTGGCCCAACAGCCGGATCTCGGTGATGGGCGGCGCGCAGGCGGCGGGCGTTTTGGCGACCGTGAAACGCGACGCGCTGGAGCGCGCCGGGCAGGCCTGGTCTGACGAGGATGAGGCGGAGTTCAAGCGCCCGACGATCGAGATGTTCGAGCGCCAGTCGCATCCGCTCTATGCCTCGGCGCGGCTTTGGGATGATGGTGTGATCGACCCGCGAAAGAGCCGCGAAGTGCTGTTTCTGTCGCTTTCCGCTGCGCTGAATGCACCAATTGAGGAGACGCGGTTCGGCGTCTTCCGGATGTGAGGGACGGATATGACCGAGCAAACACTGCAAGACATCATCGATGCCAATCCTGAGGCCGAGACCTTTCGGTTTGGCGACAGCCAGTCACTTTGCGAGCACATCCTGTGGCTGGTTCGGCAGGGGCAAAAATCGGCCACATGCGAGGCGATGCGGGTTTACGGGCCTGGCGGTGATGCGCTGCCGGTTGTCGGGCGGCGCGATGTGGCGCTGAACTGGGACGGAAGCCCCGCGATGATGCTGGAGACGGTCGAGGTGTCGGTCCGCCGGTTCGACGAGATGGACGCGGAATTTGTCGCGGCGCAGGGTGAGTTCCGCGATCTGGCGCATTGGCGCAAGGCTTACAAGGCGTATTTCGCGCGCTCGGGCGGGTTTGCCGAGGACATGGAGATCATGTGCGAGCGGTTCCGCGTGGTGGAGGATTACGCGTGAGGGGGAGGGGAGAAGAATTTTACGGAAAATTCTTCTGGCGCGCCCTGTCCAATGGGCGGATCGGTGGAAAGGGCGGGAGCGAGGGGCCGGCCCCTCGCGCTCCCCGGAGTATTTCTGCAAAGAAGAAGGGGGCGGGTTTGTCCGGCCCCGAGGAGGATGCGCGATGTTTGCCAAGATCCTGATTGCGAACCGGGGTGAGATCGCCTGTCGGGTGATCGAGACTTGCCGGCGCATGGGTGTGCGCACGGTTGCCGTGTATTCCGAGGCCGATGCCGGGGCGCGGCACGTGGCGATGGCCGATGAGGCGCGTCTGATCGGGCCGCCGAAGCCCGCCGACAGCTACCTTCAGCAGGATGTCATCCTTGCGGCGGCGCTGATGAGTGGGGCGGACGCGATCCATCCCGGCTATGGGTTCTTGTCGGAGAACCCCGATTTCGTGGATGCGGTCGAGGCCGCCGGGCTGGTCTTTATCGGCCCCTCGGGCGATGCAATTCGCAAGATGGGGCTGAAGGATGCCGCCAAGGTGTTGATGGAGGGCGCGGGCGTTCCCGTGGTGCCGGGCTATCACGGGGCAAACCAGGATCCCGAGCATCTGTCGGGGGCGGCCGATGCGATTGGCTATCCCGTTCTGATCAAGGCCGTTGCGGGCGGTGGCGGCAAGGGCATGCGCAAGGTCGATGCGCCCGAAGATTTCGCCGATGCCTTGGCAAGCGCCATGGGCGAGGCCCGGACCGCCTTTGGCAACGATGCCGTTCTGATTGAGAAATTCGTGCAAAAGCCGCGCCATATCGAGGTGCAGATCTTTGGCGACGGCACAAATGCCGTGCACCTTTTTGAGCGCGATTGTTCCTTGCAGCGGCGCCATCAGAAGGTGATCGAGGAGGCCCCGGCCCCCGGCATGACGCCCGAGATGCGCGCCGCGATGGGGCAGGCGGGCGTGCGCGCGGCCGAGGCCATTGGCTATTCTGGCGCGGGCACGGTCGAGTTTATCGTCGATGGCTCGGACGGGCTGCGCCCGGATCGGTTCTGGTTCATGGAGATGAACACGCGCCTGCAGGTGGAGCACCCTGTCACCGAGGCCATTACCGGGGTCGACCTGGTGGAATGGCAATTGCGGGTGGCGGCGGGTGAGGCGCTGCCTTGTGCGCAGGAGGATCTGACGATCTCGGGGCATGCCTTTGAGGCGCGGCTTTATGCCGAGGATGTGCCGAAGGGGTTCTTGCCCGCGACCGGCACGCTGTCGCATCTGGCTTTTCCACCGGATGCGCGGGCCGATACCGGCGTGCGGCAGGGCGATGCGATCAGCCCCTGGTACGACCCGATGATTGCCAAGATCATCACCCATGGGGCCACACGTGACGTGGCGTTGCGGCAGATGGAGCGGGCGCTGTCGCACACGGAAGTGGCGGGATCTGTCACCAATCTGGCGTTTTTGCGGGCGTTGACGCGGCATGAAGGCTTTGCCGCCGGTGCCGTCGATACCGGGCTGATCGAGCGTGATCTGGAGATGCTGGTCGAGGAGCCCCAGGCCTGTTCGCGGGCCCGGTCGCTGGCGGCGCTGGCGGCGTTGGACCTGCATCGCGCGGGCGGTGACGTCGAGGGGTTCACGCTCTGGCGGCCTTTGCGGCAGAGCGTCGCGTTCGGCTATCGCGGCGAGGATCTGGCGGCTGAGGTCGAGACCCTGGCGGCGGGGCGGTTCCGGGTCACCATCGGTGATGCGGTTCACGTGGTGGAGCGCGACGGCGAACGCTGGCGGATCGACGATGCGCCGGTCTCTGCCAATATCGTGCGCCACGATCAGGCGCTGAGCGTGTTCTGGGGCAATGCCTACAGCTTTGATCTGCGCGACCCATTGGATGTCGCGACCGAGGCCGGGGCCGGGGCGGGCGTGATCGAGGCCCCGATGCCGGGGCTGGTGAAGGCGGTTTTCGTGGAGCCCGGCCAGGCGGTGGCGCAGGGCGACCGGCTGGCGATCCTGGAGGCGATGAAGATGGAGCATACCTTGAGCGCCGGGCGCGATGGCGTGGTCGACGAGGTCCTGGTTTCGGCGGGGGCGCAGGTTGAGGCGGGGGCCGCCCTGATCAAGCTGGAGGATGAGGCATGAGGCGTGCAAGTGGCGGGCGGAGCTCGCATCTGATGGCCGGGGCCGGGCGATGATCCGGCTGCACCATGTGGCGCAGAGCCGGTCGATGCGGACGCTTTGGCTGCTGCATGAGCTGGGGGTGGCGTTCGAGCTGAAAACCTGGCCCTTTGACAAGACGCTGCGCAGCGCCGAGTTTCTGGCGCTGAATCCGGCGGGCCGGGTGCCCGCGCTGGAAATGGAGGGGCGCAGCTTCTGGGAAACCGGGGCCATCACCGAGATCCTGTGCGAGCGCTTCCCCGAGGTCGGGCTGGGCCGCGCGCCGGGGCACTCTGAGCGCGCCGATTGGCTGATCTATGTGCATTTCGCGGAAACCATCAGCCAGCATGCCGCCGCTCTCACACAGCAGCATGTGGCGCTCTTTGACGACGCCATGCGCAGCCCGGTGGTGATGAAGATCGAGGCCCGGCGCATCGAGAAATGCTATGAGGCGGTCGAGGCGCGGCTCAAGGGGCGCGACTATCTGCTGGATGGCGGGTTTTCCGCCGCCGATATCTCGGTCGGGCAGGCGATCTACATGGCCCGCCACTTCGCCCGGATCACGCCCTATCCGGCGCTGGTGGCCTGGTATGACCGGATCACCGCGCGGCCCGGTTTTGTCGCATCGACGCCGATCCCCGACGAGGAGGTCCGGCTATATACCCGTGACTATTACGCGCCCTGGGAGGCGGGCTGATGGGGTATGTCGAGATCTTCGAGGTCGGGCCGCGCGACGGGTTGCAGAACGAGAAACGCAGCATTCCGGCCGCCGAGAAAATCGCTCTGGTCGATTGTCTGAGCGGGGCGGGGTTCCGCCGCATCGAGGTGGCCAGTTTCGTCAGCCCGAAATGGGTGCCGCAAATGGCCGATTCGGCCCGCGTTCTGGCAGGGATCGCGCGCGCGCCGGGTGTGTCTTATGCTGCGCTGACGCCCAATATGCGCGGCTATGAAGGCGCGAAAGCCGCCCGCGCCGATGAGATCGCGATATTCGGCTCGGCGTCGGAAGGGTTTTCGCGCGCCAATCTGAATGCGACGATTGCCGAAAGCCTGGAAAGGTTCCGCCCCGTGGCCGAGGCCGCGAAGGCCGATGGCATCCCGATGCGCGGCTATATCTCTTGCGTCACGGACTGCCCGTTCGACGGGCCGGTCGCCCCCGAACAGGTGGCCGCCGTTGCGGCGGATCTGCGCGATATGGGATGCTATGAAATCTCGCTTGGCGACACCATCGGGCAGGGCCGGCCCGAGCGTGTCGATGCCATGTTGGCGCGGGTGCTGGAGGAGGTGCCGGCGGATAGACTGGCCGGGCATTTTCATGACACCAGCGGCCGGGCGCTGGACAATATCGAGGTCTCGCTGGCGCGGGGGCTGCGGGTCTTTGATGCCGCCGTGGGCGGGCTGGGCGGCTGCCCCTATGCGCCGGGGGCGGAAGGCAATGTCGCGACCGAGGCCGTGGCCGCGCGGCTGGCGGATCTGGGATATGAGACGGGCCTCGATATGGCTGTGATCGCGCGGGCCGCAGAGATGGCGCGCGCAATGCGGGAAGGGTAGGGCGATGGAAACGATAGAGATTTATGCCAACGATCTGGGCATTGCGACGCTGACGCTGAACCGGCCCGACAAGCATAATGCGCTGTCGGCGCAGATGATTTCCGAGCTGACCGAGGCCGCCGAAAGGTTGGGGCGCGATCCGGCGGTGCGCGCGGTGGTGCTGACCGGGGCGGGGCGCAGTTTCTGCGCCGGGGGCGATCTGGGCTGGATGCGCGAGCAGATGGCGGCCGATGCGGCGACGCGCGCGGCCGAGGCGCAAAAGCTGGCCGCGATGCTGGGGGCGCTCGACCGGATGCCCAAACCGCTGATCGGCCGGGTGCAGGGGCAGGCCTTTGGCGGCGGCATCGGCATGATGTCGGTCTGCGATGTGGCGATCGGGGTGGAGGGCGCGAAATTCGGCCTGACCGAGACCCGGCTGGGCCTGATCCCGGCCACCATCGGGCCCTATGTCGTGGCCCGGATGGGCGCGGCCCGGGCGCGGCGCGTGTTCATGTCGGCGCGCATATTCGACGCAGCCGAGGCCGTCGATCTGGGGCTTTTGGCGCGCGCGGTGCCGGTGGACGATCTGGACGCGGCCATTGAGGCCGAGGTGATGCCCTATCTGGCCTGCGCGCCGGGGGCCGTGGCCGAGGCCAAGGCGCTGGTGGCCCGGCTGGAGCCGCGCGTCGATGAGGCCATGGTCGCGATGACCATCGACGCTTTGGTCGAGCGGTGGGAAAGCGACGAATCGCGCGAAGGCATTGCCGCGTTCTTTGACAAACGCAAACCGGGTTGGGTGCAGGCATGATCGGGCTGGCGGCGTGGCTCTATTTGGGGCTGGTGGCGGTTACGGCGCTGTTTCATCTGGCTCTGGCGGCGGGCGCGCCCTGGGGGCATCTGACGCTTGGCGCGGTTTATCCCGGCCGGTTGCCCGCCAGAATGCGGGCGCTGGCGGTGTTTCAGGCGGCGCTTCTGGGTGCGATGGCCTGGGCTGTTCTGGCGCGGGCGGGGCTGGCCGGCGCGGCCCCGGGGCTGGGGTATGGGTTGGCGGTGACGCTGACGGCGCTCAGCTTTCTGGCCAGTCTGCTATCGCCGGCGCGCGCTGAACGGCGGCTCTGGGCACCGGTCATGGGGACCATGCTGGGCACAGCGATCGTGGTGGGCCTTGGCTGACCCCATATCCGGGCTTGCCCCTTGCGCTTTCAGGCGGGCTGGCGTTTTCATGCGGGCAGGGCCAAGCCGGAGGATCGCGCCATGTCCATCGAGGTGACACAAGACCAGATCGACGCCTATGCCCGCGATGGCGCGGTGTTGATCAAGGGGCTGTTCGCCGATCACGTCGAAACCTTGCGCAAAGGCGTTGCGCGCAACATGGCCGAGCCCGGCCCCTATGCCGCGGAAAACCTGAGGCCCGGTGAGGCGGGGCGGTTTTTCGACGATTACTGCAACTGGACCCGGATCGCGGAGTTTGAAGAGGTGATCCGCGAGAGCGCCGCGGCAGAGGTTGCGGCGCAGTTGATGGGCTCGCAGCGCGTGCAGGTGTTTCACGATCACGTGCTGGTCAAGGAACCTGGCACGTCGAAACCCACGCCATGGCATCAGGACGGCCCCTATTACTTTGTCGAAGGCAGCCAGACGGTCAGCTTCTGGTCGCCTCTGGATCCGGTGCGCGAGGCCAGCTTGCGGCTGGTCGCGGGCTCGCATCGCTGGCCGAAGCCGGTGCTGCCGACGCGCTGGCTTAAGGAGGATGCCTTTTATCCCGATGACGGGGCCTATATTGCCGTGCCCGATCCGGATGCAGAGGGCATGGAGGTGCTGGAATGGGAGATGGCCCCCGGCGATGCGGTGGCGTTCCATTTCGCCACGTTGCATGGCGCGCGCGGCAACAGCAGCGCGGCGCGCAGGCGGGCGTTTTCACTGCGGCTTCTGGGCGACGACGCGCGCTATGTGGAACGTCCGGGCCCGACATCGCCGCCCTTTGCGGGGCACGCTATGGCGGCCGGGCAAAGGCTGCGCGCCGATTGGTTCCCGGAAATATGGCCGCCTGCGGGGTAGGGCGCGGGGTGGCCGCGCCGCTGAATGCCGGGGGGATGCCGCCATTTGCCGGTTGCGTCCCCTGGCGCTGGCAGGGGTGCCTGTGCGAAATCGCCAAAATGGCGCTTCTGCCGCGCCTGCGCTTGGTTGACCACGCCACGGGGCAGGGCTAAACCACATCTCGACACCACGCCACGCGATGCGTGCGGAAAAAGGAGCCTCTTTGGATGGACGAGCTTTTGCGGGAATACCTCCCGGTCCTGATGTTTTTTGGCGTTGCCGTCGCCTTGGGGCTGGTCTTTCTTCTGGCCGCCGTCGTTCTGGCGGTGCGCAACCCCGACCCTGAAAAGGTTTCGGCCTATGAATGCGGGTTCAATGCGTTTGACGATGCCCGGATGAAGTTTGACGTGCGGTTCTATCTGGTGGCGATCCTCTTCATCATCTTTGACCTCGAGATCGCCTTTCTCTTCCCCTGGGCCGTCGCCTTCCCCGAGATGTCGATGCTGGGGTTCTGGTCGATGATGGTGTTTCTGGCCGTGCTGACCATCGGCTTTGCCTATGAGTGGAAAAAGGGAGCCCTGGAATGGGAGTGATGGCAGGAGCGAACACCGCCGGGCATGACCCGGAGGTCGCCACCCAGGCGCTGAACGCCGAGTTGCAGGACAAGGGTTTTCTGCTGACCACGTCCGAGGATCTGATCAACTGGGCCCGCACCGGTAGCCTGCACTGGATGACCTTTGGCCTGGCCTGCTGCGCGGTCGAGATGATGCATACCTCGATGCCGCGCTATGATGCCGAACGCTTTGGCATCGCGCCGCGCGCCTCCCCGCGTCAATCCGATGTGATGATCGTGGCCGGCACCCTGACCAACAAGATGGCCCCGGCGCTGCGCAAGGTCTATGACCAGATGCCCGAGCCGCGCTATGTGATCTCGATGGGCTCCTGCGCCAATGGCGGCGGTTATTATCACTACAGCTATAGCGTTGTGCGCGGATGTGACCGGATCGTGCCGGTGGATCTCTATGTGCCCGGCTGCCCGCCGACCGCCGAGGCGCTGCTTTATGGCCTGCTGCAACTGCAACGCAAGATCCGCCGCACCGGCACCATTGCCCGCTAAGGAGCTGACCCCATGAGCGACGACGCATTGCGCGAACTGGCCGAGACCATCACCCTGAAACAGGGCGATGCCGTGATCGGCACCGAAGTGACCAATGGCGAATTGACGGTCGAGATCACCCTGGCCTCGGTTCCCGGTTTCATGGACTATCTCAAGACCGACCGGGCCTGCCAGTTCTCGACGCTGGTCGATATTACGGCTGTCGATTACCCGTCCCGCGACAAGCGATTTGACGTGGTCTGGCATTTCCTCAGCATGTACCAAAACCACCGCATCCGGGTGAAGGCACCGCTGCGCGAAAATGACTTGGTGCCGTCCATCACCGGGGTCTATCCGGCCGCCAACTGGTTCGAACGCGAAGTTTTCGACATGTACGGGCTGATGTTCACCGGCCATCCCGATCTGCGCCGGATCCTGACCGATTACGGGTTCCGCGGCTATCCGCTGCGCAAGGATTTCCCGACCACCGGCTATACCGAGGTGCGCTATGACGATGCCCTGAAACGGGTGGTCTACGAGCCGGTCAGCCTGGTGCAGGAATACCGCCAGTTCGATTTCATGTCGCCCTGGGAAGGGGCCGAATATATCCTGCCGGGCGACGACAAGCCCGAAGCCGGGAAAGGCTGATCATGGCGCAGGCAACCCTCCTGTTCGGGATCGGCGCGGCCAAGGCGGGGACCACCTGGCTCTACCGCTATCTCGCCGCGCACCCTGAGGTGCGCCTGCCCGCGGTTAAGGAACTGCATTATTTCGATACCTGCGAGACCGGCAAATTCGATCGGCAGGTGGCGCGGATGCAGAAGGAAAAGGCGCGCCGGACGGGGCGATTGCCCGCCGCCGATGCGCGGCTGGACAAACGGCTGCGGCGCGAGGTGCGGGCCTATGATCGCTGGCTGAACGTGATCGCCGACCCGTCGGATGCGGCTTATGTCGGTTTCCTGAACCACGAGGTGGGGGATGCGCGGCTGGTGGGCGATATTACCCCTGCCTATGCGACGCTGTCAGAGGCCACGTTGGCGCGGATGGCGGGGCTGGCTCCGGTGACTCGGTTCGTCTATCTGATGCGCGATCCGCTGGACCGGCTCTGGTCCAATATCCGCATGGCCGCCGCGCGCCGGTCGGGCGCGTTGGCCGAGACGGCGGCGGCTTTGCTGGACAAGGTCGTGTCGGGCAACGATCAGACCATCACGGCGCGGTCCGATTATGCCGCCACCCTGGCGCGGGTCGATGCGGCGCTGGATCCCAAAACGCTTTTTCTGGGCTTTTACGAGACCTTGTTTCAGTCCGATACGGTGGCGCGGATCTGTACCTTTCTGGGCTTGTCGAGCCACCCGGCAAGGGTTGAGGCACGCGTCCATGCCGGTGAAAATCTACAAATGACCGAGGCGCAACACGCCCGCGCGTTGGCGTGGCTCGCCCCTCAATATGATGCGGTGCGTCAGCGTATGGACACGCTGCCGCAACGCTGGACGGATAACATGGAGGCGCTGGCATGATGGATGGCGGCAATGGCTTCGAGGACGCCCAGACAGGCGAACAGAAGATCCGGAATTTCAACATCAATTTCGGCCCCCAGCACCCGGCGGCGCATGGCGTGCTGCGGCTGGTGCTGGAGCTGGACGGTGAGCTGATCGAACGTTGCGACCCGCATATCGGGCTGTTGCACCGTGGCACCGAAAAGCTGATGGAAAGCCGCACCTATCTGCAAAGCCTGCCCTATTTCGACCGGCTCGATTACGTGGCCCCGATGAACCAGGAACATGCCTGGTGTCTGGCCATCGAAAAGCTGACCGGCACCGAGGTTCCGCGCCGTGGTTCGCTGATCCGGGTGCTCTATTCCGAGATCGGGCGTATCCTGAACCATCTGCTCAACGTCACCACGCAGGCCATGGATGTCGGCGCGCTGACGCCGCCCTTGTGGGGCTTTGAGGAACGCGAAAAGCTGATGATCTTTTACGAGCGGGCCTGTGGCGCGCGCCTGCACGCGGCCTATTTCCGGCCCGGCGGCGTGCATCAGGATCTGCCCGACGATCTGCTGGACGATATCGAGACCTGGGCCAATGAATTTCCGCAGGTGCTGGACGATATCGATGGCCTGCTGACGGAAAACCGCATCTTCAAACAGCGCAATGTCGATATCGGCGTTGTTTCTGAGCAGGATGCGCTGGACTGGGGCTATTCCGGCGTCATGGTGCGTGGATCGGGCATGGCCTGGGATCTGCGCCGCGCGCAACCCTATGAATGCTACGATGAGTTTGATTTCATGATCCCCGTCGGCACGAACGGCGATTGCTATGACCGCTATCTGTGCCGGATGGAGGAGATGCGTCAAAGCGTGCGTATCATGCTTCAGGCGATCGAGAAACTGCGCGCCCCCGAGGGCAAGGGCGACGTGCTGGCGCGCGGCAAGGTGACGCCGCCCAAGCGCGGCGAGATGAAGAGCTCGATGGAGGCGCTGATCCATCACTTCAAGCTCTATACCGAGGGTTTCCACGTTCCGGCCGGCGAGATCTATGCCGCGATCGAGGCCCCCAAGGGCGAATTTGGCGTCTATCTGGTCGCCGATGGTACCAACCGGCCCTACAAGGCCAAGATCCGCGCGCCGGGTTTCCTGCATCTGCAATCGATGGACTGGATGGCCCATGGTCACATGCTGGCCGATTGTTCGGCGATCATCGGCAGCATGGATGTGGTGTTCGGCGAGATCGACAGGTGAGCCAGGCGCGGGCAGGGGCCGGGCAATGAGCCTGATCCTGCTCGTCCAGATCTCCGGCGCGATTGCCTTTCTGGTCCTGGCCGGGCTTGCCTACGCCTTTTGGTCGGATCCCGAAAAGGGCCTGCGCCAGACCGGGCACCGGCGCGAACAACTGCCGCTGGTGATGGCGGGCCGCTATTTAGCCTTTGCGATTCTCGCCGCGTTCCTGACGCTCTATGGCGACCTCAATATCCTCATCCTTTTCTTCGCGATCTGCGCCGTCATGGGATTTACCGATGCCCGCATCTATGCCCGTGCCGGATATCCGCACGGGACGCACACCGCAGCGGGGGTGCTGTCGCTCGCTGCGCTTGGCATCGCGGTGGCGGTGCGCCTTGCCGGGGCCTGACCGGGTAAATCGCAAAAAGAGACGCATGGACATTTTGCCGGCACTCTGGCAGCTAGCGTGCCAACGACATTCGACGGGAACGACCTGATGCTGAGACGCCTTCACCACGACCAGCCCGAAAGCTTTGCCTTCACGCCCGCCAACCTCGACTGGGCCCGCGCGCAGATCACCAAATATCCCGAAGGCCGCCAGGCATCCGCGATCATTCCGCTTTTGTGGCGCGCCCAGGAGCAGGAGGGTTGGCTGACCCGTCCCGCCATCGAATATATCGCCGACATGTTGGGCATGGCCTATATCCGCGCGCTCGAGGTCGCGACCTTTTACTTCATGTTCCAGTTGCAGCCGGTGGGCTCGATCGCCCATGTGCAGGTCTGCGGCACCACGTCCTGCATGATCTGCGGGGCCGAGGATCTGATCGGGGTCTGCCAGGACAAGATCGCAGGCCAGCCGCATGCCCTGTCCGGGGACGGCAAGTTTTCCTGGGAAGAGGTCGAATGCCTGGGCGCGTGCTCGAACGCGCCGATGGTGCAGATCGGCAAGGATTATTACGAGGATCTGACGGCCGAGAAATTCGCCTGGATTCTGGACGAGCTGGCCGCCGGCCGCGTGCCGACACCGGGGCCGCAGAACGCGCGCTATGCCTCCGAGCCGCTTGGCGGGCTGACATCGCTGAGCGACCATGAGGCCGGGCGCGACGGGCTGAATGCCTCGGCCCGGCTGGCCACCGATATCGGCGATACCGTGAAACGCATCGACGGCACCGAAGTGCCGCTGCTGGCCCCCTGGGGCAGGCAATCGGGCGGTGATGACGCCACCGCCCAGGCCGAGGAGGCAGCGCCCGCTGCCGAGGAGGCCCCCGCCGCGGCCGCCGAACCTGCCGCGCCCGAAGCCGCGCCGGTCGCCGAAAGCGCGCCCGAAGCCGCGCCGGTCGCCGAAAGCGCGCCCGAACTGCTGCGGGAGGCCCGCAAAGGCGGGGCTGACGATCTCAAGCGTATCACCGGCGTGGGGCCGAAACTTGAGGGCGTGCTGAACGATCTGGGGTTCTACCATTTCGACCAGATCGCCGCCTGGGGACCGTCCGAGGTTGCCTGGGTCGATGCCCGGCTCAAATTCAAGGGCCGGATCGAGCGTGACAATTGGGTCGCACAGGCGGGTGAACTGGCACAAGCCTGACGCCGCCCCCTTTCCCGACTGCCGCAAACGCGCGAGTCTGACCAAAACACGCCGGGCGTGCCGAAAGGCCTGCGATCAGGCGTCATGCCATCGACGCGGGCGCAGGGCGGGGCGGTGAACAGGGTTCGGGCACAAGGCCGAAAATGAGGCAGCGCGATGCATCACGATTATGACAGCATGTTTTCGGCGCATGATCGCAAGGCCGCCAAACGGCAGGCCAATGCCGACCATCTGGCCGATACGCTATGGCGCTATGTTCAGCCGGAATCGGTGATCGATCTGGGCTGTGGCATGGGGTTCTTCCTCCGGGCCTGCGCCGATCGCGGGGCACAGATCCGCGGCATGGATGGCGAATGGAGCAAGGCGATCACGCCGGTCGTGCCCAAATCTGCCATCACCCATACCGATCTGAACAATCCGCTCAATACCCGCAGGCGGTATGATCTGGCAGCCAGCATCGAAGTGGCCGAGCATCTTGTGCCAGAACGCTCCGAAGGCTTCGTCGCCGATCTGTGCAAATTGTCGGACACCGTCCTCTTTTCGGCCGGCATCCCGCATCAGGGCGGGGCGGGACATATCAACCTGCGTTTTCAACATGAATGGGCCGAGATGTTCGCGGAGCAGGGCTATGCCTGCTTCGATCCCATTCGGCGGCGCATGGCGGCGATCGACGATATCTTTCCCTGGTTCGCCCAGAATATCCTGCTCTACATCAAGGATGGTCCCAGGATCGACCCGCTGCTGGACGAGCACCGGATCGCGCCGCAAGCGGCAAGCTATATCGGCCTGACCCAGTATTACCGGCGCAACCGCAATCTGGCGCGGCGACTGCACAAGGCGCGGCTCGAGGCGAAAAGCGCCAAAAAGGTCTGATTTCGCGCAATTGGTGCCGGGAATGTTGCATTCGCGCAACCGGTTGCAGCCGATTTGTGCAGAAAAACCTTCCCGCATTACGGGCTGTAGTGTCTACTTTGACCCGAATAGGGATAGGGGGTCGATATGTCTACAAGTTCAGAGAATTCCAGCTGCCAAACCAATTGCTGGATTGCCGGTGCCGCGTTGGGCGTCGTTTTGTTTCTCATTCTTTGGCTGATGGCGGGGTGGGGTTTCTTCTGGTCGCTCGTCCTGGGGCTGGTGGTCTTGGTTGGGGCGGCGCTGTTGCTGCAGGCGATGCTGTGCACCGGTGCGCAGGCCGGGGCCGCGCCGCATCGTGGCGCTGACAGCCCGCCCGCGCCCCCGGCGACCGCAGCCGCAGCGCCGGTCGCCGCACCAGATCCCGAGCCTGTTGCCGAGGCCCGAGCGCCCGATCCCGAACCCGACCCGGTGCCCGCGCCCGACCCCACGCCGGTATCGGCTGCGGCGGGCGACGCGGCGCAACCGCCGGGCCTGGCTGCGGCGCGTGATGGTGGTCCCGATGATCTGAAACGCATCAAGGGCGTCGGCCCCAAGCTGGAGCAATTGCTGCATTCTCTGGGCATCTTCCATTTCGATCAGGTGGCCGCATGGGGACCTGGCGAAGTGGCCTGGATGGATGACAATCTGGCCGGGTTCAAAGGCCGGGTGACGCGCGACAGCTGGGTCGAGCAGGCCGGGCACTTAGCCGCAGGCGGCGAGACCGATTTTTCGAGAAAAGTCGACGGCGGCGACGTATATTGACCCTCGGGAGGATGTTGACACCATCCGAATGAGGACACTCGAATGACACTCGCTGAAAATCTATGGCGCGGCTCGGTAACGGCCCGCACCAATATGATCGCGGCTGCCAATTTTTCGGCCGCGTTTTACGGCAATGCGGCGTTGCAAGGCTGGCAATTGGGGGTGAATGCACCGCTCTCCTTTTGGCAGGCCGTTGCGCGCGCCGTGGACGGGCCGGAGGCAAATGATGCCGACCCTGTTCTGGCCCGCGACAGGGTCGAGGGAAACATCGTCGAAATGCAGCCCGCGCCGGTCGCCGATGCGGGCGCGACGCCCGCGATGGTGCCCGTGGCCCCGACCGTCGCGCCCCGGGTGGAAACGCCCCTGCCGGAAGCAGACCCGGCCCCCAACCCCGCGCTGCTGGACGGCCCGCGGGGCGGCCAGGGCGATGATCTGCAGGCAGTGCGCGGTATTGGCGCGAAACTTGCCGACAGCCTGAACGAGATCGGCATCTATCATTTCGATCAACTGGCGGCTCTGGACGCCGAGGCGATCGACTGGCTTGACGACCATATCGCCGGGTTCAAACGCAGCGCCGCGCGCTTTGATATCGTGACCGGCGCGGCCAGCCTGCTCTGATCGGAGGCCTGCAATGCGCGAAAACCCCGCACCGGTCGCCTCGGGGCGGGGTTTTTTGCATCCTCACGGGCGCGCTTGGCATGGACAATCCCCGGCGCTCTGCCCTAGAACGCTGGCCAAAGCCATGATGCAAAGGCCAACCTGTCCCGATGCCTGATAAACCCGACCCGACCACGCGCATGGCGCGCATCGCCGCCATCGTGATCGCCGCGACCATGGTTCTGTGGATGGTGGCGCAATTTCTGGGTGGACAGCTTGGCCTGCCGGGGCGCTATGTATTTTTGTTCGACCTTGCGGCAATTGCGGCTCTGGTCTGGGCGCTGATTGTGACATATCAGATCTGGACGGCCCGCCGCCAAGAAAGGGACTGAGGATGCTTCAGGACAAAGACCGGATTTTCACCAATATCTACGGCATGGCCGATCGCGATCTGGCGGGCGCACGGGCGCGCGGCCATTGGGATGGCACCAAGGATCTGGTGGGGCTAGGCCGCGACAAGATCGTCGAGATCATGAAGGCCTCAGGCCTGCGCGGGCGCGGCGGGGCAGGGTTTCCGACCGGTCTGAAATGGTCCTTCATGCCCAAGGAAAGCGATGGCCGGCCTGCCTATCTGGTGATCAATGCCGACGAATCGGAGCCCGGCACCTGCAAGGACCGCGAGATCATGCGCAACGATCCGCACACCCTGATCGAGGGGGCGCTGATCGCCAGCTTCGCGATGAACGCGCATGTCAGCTATATCTATATCCGGGGCGAATATATCCGCGAACGCGAGGCGCTGCAGGCCGCGATCGACGAGGCTTATGAGGCCGGTCTGTTGGGCCGGAACGCCGCCGGGTCGGGTTGGGATTTCGACCTCTACCTGCATCACGGGGCCGGGGCCTATATCTGCGGCGAGGAAACCGCTCTGCTGGAGAGCCTTGAGGGCAAGAAGGGCATGCCGCGCATGAAGCCGCCTTTCCCGGCGGGGGCGGGTCTTTATGGCTGCCCGACCACGGTCAACAATGTCGAATCGATTGCCGTCGTTCCCACCATCCTGCGCCGCGGCGCGGAATGGTTCGCGGGCTTTGGCCGGCCCAATAATGCGGGCACCAAGCTGTTCGCGATCTCGGGCCATGTGAACAATCCTTGCGTTGTCGAAGAGGCGATGAGCATCGGCTTCGAGGAGCTGATCGAGAAACATTGCGGCGGCATTCGCGGCGGCTGGGACAACCTCAAGGCGGTCATTCCCGGCGGATCCTCGGTGCCATGTGTGCGCGGCGAAAACATGCGCGACGCGATCATGGATTTCGATTACCTGCGCGGCGATCTGCAGTCGGGGCTTGGCACCGCGGCGGTGATCGTGATGGACAAGGAGACCGACATCATCAAGGCGATCTGGCGGCTGGCCAAGTTCTACAAGCACGAGAGCTGTGGCCAGTGCACGCCGTGTCGCGAGGGCACCGGCTGGATGATGCGGGTGATGGAGCGGCTGGTGCGCGGCGATGCGGCGGTCGAGGAGATCGACATGCTGCTTGATGTCACCAAGCAGGTCGAGGGCCACACGATCTGTGCGCTCGGCGATGCCGCCGCCTGGCCCATCCAGGGCCTGATCCGCAATTTCCGCGACGAGATCGAGGATCGTATCAGAGGCAGGCGTGGCGCGATCGCGGCGGAATAACCTGCAAGAGATTTCCACAGTCGACAAAGGCGGCCATCCTCGGCGATGCGCCGCCTTTTTCTATTCCACGCGACCCCCTGAATGTGATTTTGAGGCGAGGGCCTCTCAGGCTAGCCTGTCCAGGCCCGACCCCAACACGAGCGCGCCCGATGCGCCATGGACCCTATGATCCCCAGCATTTGATGCCGGAGATGGCGCACCGGACCGAAAATCTGCGCGCGCCGCGCTGGTCGATCCGGCCGCTGCTGGCCCGCGCGACCGGCTGGATCCGGCCGAATGCGGCTTGGATACCCACCCGGCCCGAGCCGGATTTGCGCCCCGCACCCATGCGACGCGACCGAAAGTAGCCCCCGGAAAAACCGCCGAGCCTGGGAAACCCGGCGATTGCATCATGCGGGTTTTTATTTTACACAATGGTTAAATAAGATCGAGGGAGAGATCACATGGAAAATTTCGCGGCCTATGGGCTGGCGCTGGCGTCGCTTGCGGTGGTTGGCATTCTGGGGCTTCTGCTGAGCCCTCTGTCTGCGTTGAAAAACAGGCGCAGGGGCTGACGACGGGTGCCGCACCGGATGCCGATTATGGCGATCCGGCCTATCGCTGGAACCGCGCCTATATGAACCTGACCGAAACCTATGGCTATTTCGCGGGCATCACCCTGGCCGCCATTCTGGCCGGTGTCAGCCCGGTCTGGGTCAACTGGATCGCCGGGATATTTCTGGTGACGCGGGTTCTGGTGGCGATTGTGCATGTCATGGGTCTGGGTAAACCGGCCAACGGGCCGCGCACGATCCTTTATGTTATCGGCTGGTTCGTGGCGATTGTGCTGGCGGCGATGACGCTGGTCGCCATCTACGCCTGAGCCGGGTGTTGCAAAGATGAATGCCCGCCGCGGGCCGGAGTTTCTGAATTCTTGATGGCAGGCGGCTGCGGCGCTAAGATATGCTGACTTTGGGAAACGCCCGCCAAAAGGGCGCACCAATGGAGGCGGCAGTGGCAGATCAACCGATGCAAAGCAATCGCCCGGTCCTGACCGGGTTTTACCGGGCCTGGATGACGGTGGTGTTTCTGGCCCTGATGGGGGCCGGGCTCTGGATTGGGTATACCTGGGGCATTGGCGGCTCGATCCTGGGGGCGGTGATCGGGGTGGTGCTGGCCGGCATGGTGATGATGGTGCTGAACACGCCCGAAAAGCTGGAAGGCGCGATTTACACGACGCTTGGCATCGCTTTTGTCGGGCTGGTGATCTACGCCATTATCGCGTTCTGGGGCGTGCGATTCTGAAATCGCGCCCCTTCGCAGCCCCAAGGAACCGCTCCTCAGAGCCTGCGGCTCTTCCTCGCTGACCCTTTGAAAAACAGGCGGTTTCGGGCCGATAACCGGCGATGACAGGGGGCTGTTATTGAATGTCAGGCCGCCCAGGCGGCATATCTGGCATTCGTCGAGGATTGCTTAGGAAAGGAATTTTACGCATGTCCAGACTGGCCCCCGTGCTTGCGTTCAGCCTGTTCGCCGCGCTGCCTGCACAAGCCCAAGACTGGGACCGGCTCCGCGATGACCCGGCAATCAGCGAAGGTTTGGTCGTGTTCGCCATTGCCCGCCACATCAAGAATCGCTGCCCCGATATTTCGGCGCGCCGCCTGCGCGCCATCGGCTTTATCAATGATCTGGTGGGCGATGCCACGGCGCTTGGCTACAGCCGCAGCGAGATCCGCGAATATGTGAACGACGAGGCCGAACAGGACCGCGTGCGCGCCATCGCCGATGACCGGCTGGCCGCCCGCGGGGCCTCGCCCACGATGATCGAGGGGTATTGCACGGTCGGCTATGAGGAGATCGCGGCAGGTTCGGCGATTGGGCGGCTGTTGCGCTGATACCGGCCCTGGCCCGCACATAATCAGGCAGACTGTTGCCCGCCGCCCCCCCCGGCGGCGGGCATTTGCGTTCCGGATGCGGCGACAAAGCCGCGCGCCTCATGGCAAAACCGGACAAAATCATGCCGCCCGCGTTGCAAATTCCGCGGGAACGCGGCACTAGGGCGCGACAAGTGGAATTTCCGGGTGAATCCGGGTTGGGGCTGCGCTAAACAGGCATCCAACAACCGGCGCATCCCGCGACCCGCAAAGGTAATGCCATGACCGAGCTACGCAAAATCATCATCGACGACAAAGAGGTCGCGGTTGATCCCGCCATGACCCTCATTCAGGCCTGCGAAGAGGCCGGTGTCGAGGTGCCGCGATTCTGTTATCACGAGCGTCTGTCGATCGCGGGCAATTGCCGGATGTGCCTGGTCGAGGTTGTCGGCGGCCCGCCGAAACCGGCCGCCTCCTGCGCCATGCAGGTGCGCGATCTGCGCCCCGGTCCCGACGGCGCGCCGCCGGTGGTGAAAACCAACAGCCCCATGGTCAAGAAGGCCCGCGAGGGGGTGATGGAGTTTCTGCTGATCAACCACCCGCTCGATTGCCCGATCTGCGATCAGGGCGGCGAATGCGACCTGCAGGATCAGGCCATGGCCTATGGCGTCGATTTCAGCCGCTACCGGGAACCCAAGCGCGCCTCGGAGGATCTCGATATCGGGCCGCTGGTGGCCACGACGATGACGCGCTGCATCTCTTGCACGCGCTGTGTGCGGTTCACCTCCGAGGTGGCGGGCATCATGGTGATGGGCCAGACCGGGCGCGGCGAAGATGCCGAGATCACCACCTATCTGGGCGCGATGATCGACTCGAACCTGCAGGGCAATATCATCGATCTCTGCCCGGTCGGCGCGCTGACCTCCAAACCTTATGCCTTTACCGCCCGCCCCTGGGAGCTGACCAAGACCGAAACCATCGACGTGATGGATGCGCTCGGCTCCAATATCCGGGTCGACACCAAGGGCCGCGAAGTGATGCGCATCCTGCCGCGCAACCATGATGGCGTGAACGAGGAATGGATTTCCGACAAGACGCGCTTTGTCTGGGACGGGCTGCGCAAGCAGCGGCTGGACACGCCCTATATCCGCGAAAACGGCAAATTGCGGCCCGCGACATGGCCCGAGGCGCTCGGCCGTGCCGCAGAGGCGCTGAAGGGGGCTGCGAAACCGGCTGGCCTTGTCGGGGATCTGGTGCCCACCGAGGCCGCCTATGCTCTGAAATCCCTGATTGAAACCGCCGGTGGCCGTGTCGAATGCCGCACCGACGGCGCGAAATTGCCCGCTGGCAACCGCGCCGCTTATGTTGGCACCACGACGGTCGAGGATGTCGACGATGCCGATATGATCCTGCTGATCGGCACCGACCCGCGCGTGGAATCGCCGGTCCTGAACGCGCGCATCCGCAAAGCCTGGATCGCGGGGGCCGAAGTGGCCCTGATTGGGCCGGCTGCCGATCTGACCTATGACTATTATCACGCCGGAACCGACCGGCAGGCGCTGTTGGACATGATCGCCGAGGGCGTTTCGGATGAAACCCGCGACACCAAGAAAACCATCGTGATCGTGGGGCAGGGCGCATTGCGCGAGGCCGATGGCGAGGCGGTGCTGGCGCAGGCGCAGAAAATGGCCGAGATCTCGGGCTCGGGCCTGTTGGTGCTGCACACCGCCGCCGGACGGGTCGGCGCGATGGATGTGGGCGCGGTGACCGAGGGCGGTCTGGATGCGGCCATCGACGGGGCCGATGTGATCTATAATCTCGGGGCCGACGAGGTCGATATCGATGCCGGGGCCTTCGTGATCTATCAGGGCAGCCATGGCGACCGCGGCGCGCATCGGGCCGATGTGATCCTGCCGGGGGCCGCCTATACCGAGGAACAGGGGATCTTCGTCAATACCGAAGGCCGCCCGCAACTGGCCTTGCGGGCCGGGTTCGCGCCGGGCCAGGCCAAGGAAAACTGGGCCATCCTGCGGGCGCTGTCTGCCGAAATGGGCGCGGTACTGCCCTATGACAGCCTGGCCGCGCTGCGCCGGGAAATGGTCGCGGCACATCCGCATCTGGGCGCGATCGACGAGGTGCCGGCGAACACGGGGGCCAACCTGCCGCTCAGGGCACCGGGCAATGCCGATTTCCGCTACGCGATCCGCGATTTCTACCTGACCAACCCGATCGCACGCGCCTCGAGCCTGATGGCCGAGCTGTCGGCCGGGGCCAGGGCACGGGCCGAGACCGCCATCGCGGCGGAGTAAGCGGCGATGGCGGGTGCATCCCTCCTTCGCGTCGCCGGCACGCTGGTTTTGCTGACGCTGGCGGGCTGCGCGGCTCAGGGGGCGGGCGAAGGCCCCGCCAGCCGGGATATGGCGACGTCCCAGTTCGAATTCCTGGGCATCGAGACTCGGCTGCTGGATGCCGATCTGGTCAATTTCCGGGTCCGGATGCGCGGCGCACGCTCGCGAGAGGACGTGGCCCGCTATGCCGAATGCGCCGCGGCGCAATATGCGGTGATCCGGGGCTATGGTTTTGCGCGACATGTGCGCACAAATGTGAATGAAGAGGCTGGCCTTTGGCGGGCAGATGCGGTTTACACCGTGTCACCGGCGCTCCCGCGGGGGGTGCAGACAATCGATGCGGAAGTCGTGGTCGCAGACTGCGCTGAGCAAGGCATACCGACGGTGTGAGGACGAATGATTGAATTCTTTACAACCACTGGACTGGGCATCGCATTGCTCATCCTGGGTCAAATCCTTCTGGTCGTCGTGCCGCTATTGGTGGCACTCGCCTTTCTGATGTATGCCGACCGCAAGATCTGGGCCGCGGTCCAGATGCGCCGGGGCCCGAATGTGGTGGGGGCCTTTGGCCTGCTGCAGAGCTTTGCCGATTTCATCAAATACATCCTGAAAGAGATCGTATACCCCGCCGGGTCCGATCGCGCCGTGTTCCTGCTGGCCCCGATGATCAGCCTGGTGATGGCGCTGGTGGCCTGGGCGGTGATCCCGTTCAACGATGGCTGGGTTCTGGCCGATCTGAATGTCGCCATTCTCTATGTCATGGCCGTCTCCTCGCTGGAGGTTTACGGCGTGATCATGGGGGGCTGGGCGTCGAACTCGAAATACCCGTTCCTGGGCAGCTTGCGCTCGGCGGCGCAGATGATCTCCTACGAGGTCTCGCTCGGGCTGATCATCATCGGCATCATCATTTCCACGGGCTCGATGAATTTCGGCGATATCGTGGCGGCGCAGAGTGGCAATTACGGGCTGTTGAACTGGTATTGGCTGCCGCATTTCCCGATGCTGATTCTGTTTTTCATCTCGGCGCTGGCCGAAACCAACCGCCCGCCCTTCGATCTGCCCGAAGCGGAATCCGAACTGGTGGCGGGCTATCAGACGGAATATTCCTCGACGCCGTTCCTTTTGTTCATGATCGGCGAACTGGTGGCCGTGGTGCTGATGTGCGCGCTGGTGGCGCTGTTGTTCCTCGGCGGCTGGCTCAGCCCGATCCCCGGCCTGCCCGATGGCATCCTGTGGCTGCTTGGCAAGATGCTGCTGGTGTTCTTTGTCTTCTCGATGGTCAAGGCCATCACGCCGCGCTACCGCTATGACCAACTGATGCGCATTGGCTGGAAAGTATTCCTGCCGATGTCTCTGGGCTGGGTCGTGCTGGTCAGCTTCGCGGCGAAATTCGAGTTGTTCGGCGGGGCCTATGCCCGCTGGATGGTGGGGGGCTGAACCATGACGCAGATCGATTATACCCGCGCCACGAAATATTTCCTGCTCTGGGATTTTGTCGTCGGCTTCAAGCTGGGGCTGAAATATTTCTTTGCCCCCAAGGCGACGCTGAACTACCCGCATGAAAAGGGCTATCTCAGCCCTCGTTTCCGGGGTGAACACGCGCTCAGGCGCTATCCCAACGGCGAAGAACGCTGCATTGCCTGCAAACTCTGCGAGGCGATCTGCCCGGCCCAGGCCATCACCATCGATGCCGAGCCGCGCGAGGATGGCAGCCGCCGGACCACGCGCTATGACATCGACATGACGAAATGCATCTATTGCGGTTTCTGTCAGGAGGCCTGCCCGGTCGATGCCATCGTCGAGGGCCCGAATTTCGAATTTGCCGCCGAGACCCGCGAAGAGCTGTTCTATGACAAGGACAAGCTGTTGGAAAACGGGGCGCGTTGGGAGGCCGAGATCGCCCGCAACCTGGAAATGGATGCGCCCTACCGATGATCGACACCCCGAAAAACCCGTTTGAGGCGCTGTTCAAGCAGACCCAGGACATGGCTCAGGACATGGCCAAGACGATGAACCCGGCGCTGGCCAGCTTCACGCCCGAAGGGTTCGAGAAAATGTGGCCCACCATCCCCGCCGAGATGATGGAGATGATGATGGGCAAGCAGTTCAACCCCGACGGGCTGGACGCCAAAACCCGGCTCTTGCTGACGCTGCAGGGCCTGACCATTCAGGGCGCGATCGCCGAGCCGCAGATCCGCCTGACCGTGCGCCACGCGCTGGAGGCCGGGGCTACGAAGCAGGAGATTGCCGACACCATCGCGCAGGCGGCCATGTTTGGCGGCGTGCCGGCGATGAACAAGGCGATGGAACTGGCCCGTCAGGCCATTGACGGGGCCGAGGAGTAAGCCGATGAGCGTTGCCGATTTCACCTTCTACCTCTTTGCGATCACCGCCGTGGTGGCCGGGCTGTTCGTGGTCGTGGCGCGCAACCCGGTCCATTCGGTGCTGTGGCTTATTCTGGCCTTCCTCAGCTCGGCGGGGCTCTTCGTGCTGATCGGGGCCGAGTTCGTCGCCATGTTGCTGGTCATCGTCTATGTCGGCGCGGTCGCGGTGCTGTTTCTCTTTGTCGTGATGATGCTGGATGTGGATTTCGCCGAGCTCAAGGCCGAGATGGCCCGATATGTGCCGCTGGCGGCGCTGATCGGGGTGGTGATCCTGATCCAGCTGGCGCTGGCCTTTGGCGCGTGGGAGTTTTCCGAGGGCGTCGATGGGCGTCTTGGCAATCCGATCCCGCCGCTCTCTGAGCTGCATAACACGCAGGCGCTCGGCGCGATCCTTTATGACCGGTATTTCCTGCTGTTCCAGCTGGCCGGGCTGATCCTGCTGGTGGCGATGATCGGAGCCATCGTGCTGACGCTGCGCCACCGCGGCGATGTCAAACGCCAAAGCGTGCTGGCGCAGATGTATCGCGATCCGGCCAAGGCGATGGAGCTGAAAGACGTGAAACCGGGGCAGGGGCTGTAACGCAGCCGCCGGAGATAATATGCGCGGTGCCGGAAAACGGCCCGCCGGGACGAAATGGGGGCCGCAAGGCCCCGGAGGGACAAGATGAGTATCGCACTTGAACATTACCTGACGGTGGCCGCCGCGCTGTTCGTCATCGGGATTTTCGGGATCTTCGTGAACCGCAAGAACGTCATCGTCATCCTGATGTCGATCGAGCTGATGCTCTTGGCGGTCAATATCAACCTCGTCGCCTTTTCCGCCTATCTGGGCGATCTGACGGGGCAGGTGTTTACGCTCTTTGTTCTGACGGTCGCGGCGGCCGAGGCCGCCATCGGCCTTGCCATCCTGGTCTGTTTCTTCCGTAACCGCGGCACCATCGCCGTGGAAGACGTCAATGTGATGAAGGGCTGAGCCTCATGGATACCATCCTTCTTTTCGCGCCTCTGGTCGGTGCCATCATCTGCGGGTTTACCTGGCGGCTGATCGGGGAACAGGCGGCCTGTATCGTGTCGAGCGCGATGCTGTTTCTGTCCATGGCGCTGAGCTGGATCATCTTCCTGGGCTTTGGCGGCGAAACCGAGGTCCGCACGCTTTTCACCTTCATCGCGTCGGGGTCGCTCGATACGACCTGGGCCGTCCGGATCGACCGGTTGACGGCGATTATGCTGGTGGTGATCACCTCTGTGTCGGCCTTGGTCCATCTTTACAGCTTTGGCTACATGGCCAATGACGAGAATTTCAAAGAGAGCGAAAGCTACAAGCCCCGGTTTTTTGCCTATCTCAGCTTTTTCACCTTTGCCATGCTGGCGCTGGTCACCGCCGATAACCTCTTGCAGCTCTTCTTTGGCTGGGAAGGCGTTGGCGTCGCGTCTTATCTGCTGATCGGGTTCTATTACCGTAAACCCTCCGCCGGGGCGGCCGCGATGAAGGCGTTTATCGTCAACCGGGTCGGCGATTTTGCCTTCCTGCTTGGCATCTTCGCGCTCTACAAGCTGACCGACAGCATCAATTTCGACGTGATCCTGAACATGGGGCCGATGCTGGCCAATACCGACATCTCGTTTCTGGGATTTGACCTGAACGCGGCCAACACCATCGGCATGCTGCTGTTTATCGGCGCGATGGGCAAATCGGCGCAGCTGTTCCTGCACACCTGGCTGCCCGATGCGATGGAGGGCCCGACCCCGGTTTCGGCCCTGATCCATGCCGCCACCATGGTCACGGCGGGCGTGTTCCTGGTCAGCCGGATGTCGCCCATTATGGAATACGCGCCCTATGCGACCGGGTTCATCGTCATCATCGGCGCGGCCACCGCGTTCTTTGCGGCCACTGTCGGCCTGGTGCAGAACGATATCAAGCGCGTCGTCGCCTATTCGACCTGTTCGCAGCTTGGCTACATGTTCGTGGCCGCCGGCGTCGGCGTCTATTCGGTGGCGATGTTCCACCTCTTCACGCATGCGTTTTTCAAGGCGCTGCTGTTTCTTGGGGCCGGGTCGGTCATCACCTCGATGCATCATGAACAGGATATGCGGAACTATGGCGGCCTGCGTCACAAGATCCCGCTGACCTTTTACGCGATGATGATCGGCACACTGGCGTTGACGGGTGTTGGCATTCCGCTGACCTCGATCGGCTTTGCAGGCTTCCTGTCCAAGGATGCCGTGATCGAAAGCGCCTTTGCCTTTGGCGGCGGTCTGGGCACCTATGCGTTCTGGTCGCTGGTTATCGCGGCGCTGTTTACCAGCTTCTATTCCTGGCGGCTGATGTATCTGACCTTCTTTGGCAAGCCGCGCGGCGACAAGCACGCCCATGACCACGCCCATGAAAGCCCGAAAACCATGCTGATCCCGCTGGCGGCGCTGGCCTTGGGTGCCACCTTTGCGGGCATGGTCTGGTACAAGCCCTTCTATGGCGATGTTGATCGGGTGTTTGAGTTTTTTGGCATCCCGGCCATCGAGGAGGTGGCAGAGGGCGAGGGCGGCTCGAACCACGACCTGCCTGAAGCGCAAGATGGTGCGGCTGCAGGCTCGAACCACGATCTGGCCGACGCTGCGGTCGAGGGCGGATCAAGCCATGACGTCGCCGTCACCGTGGATCCCGATTTCGAGGTAGTGGGAGCCATTCACATGGTCGGTGGCCTGCATGTTCTGGAGGCCGCGCACGAGGTTCCGAACTGGGTCAGGCTTGCACCCTTCGTTGCCATGCTGATCGGCTTTTTCACCGCCACTCTGTTCTATATCTGGAAACCCGATCTGCCGCGCCGTCTGGCCGAGACCAACCAGCCACTCTATCGGTTCCTCTTGAACAAGTGGTATTTCGACGAGATCTACAACGTGATCTTCGTGGCCCCGGCCGCGTGGATCGGCCGGCTGTTCTGGCGCCGCGGCGATGGCAATATCATCGATGGCGGCATCAACGGGCTGGCGATGGGGATCATCCCCTGGCTGACCCGGCTCGCAGGGCGGGCGCAGTCGGGTTATCTCTACCATTACGCATTTGCCATGGTCCTGGGCATCGCGCTTTTGATTACCATCGCAACCCTGACCTTCGGGGGCTGAGAGTTTAGACATGCAAGACATTCTTCTGTCCGTCGTCACCTTCCTGCCGCTCGTCGCGGCCATGGTCATGGCTGTTTTTCTGCGCGGCGACGACCACGTGGCGCAACGCGATGCCAAGCGGATGGCGTTCGTTGTAACCGCCGCGAATTTCGTCTTCTCGCTCTTTATCCTGGTGGCGTTTGACGCGTCGGACCCCGGCTTTCAGCTGATCGAGGAGCGTGAGTGGCTGATGGGGCTGACCTACAAGGTGGGCGTCGATGGCATCTCGGTGCTTTTTGTGCTGCTGACGACCTTCCTGATGCCGTTGGTCGTGGCTGCCTGCTGGAAGGTGGACACCCGCGTCAAGGAATACATGATCGCGCTATTGGTGCTTGAGACGCTGATGATCGGGGTCTTTGTGGCGCTGGATCTGGTGCTCTTTTACCTCTTCTTCGAGGCGGGCCTCATCCCGATGTTCCTGATCATCGGCATCTGGGGCGGCAAGAACCGCATCTATGCCGCGTTCAAGTTTTTCCTCTACACCTTCCTGGGCTCGGTCCTGATGCTGGTCGCGATCGTGGCGATGTATATCGATGCCGGCACCACCGATATTCCCAGCCTCTTGATCCATCAGTTCAGCTCCGAAACGCTGGATCTATTCGGCTGGCAGATCGTCGGCGGGTTGCAGACCGTGCTCTGGTTCGCCTTCTTTGCCAGTTTCGCGGTCAAGCTGCCGATGTGGCCGGTTCATACCTGGCTGCCCGATGCCCACGTGCAGGCCCCCACGGCCGGTTCGGTCGTTCTGGCGGCGCTGCTGTTGAAGATGGGTGGCTATGGCTTCCTGCGCTTTTCGCTGCCGATGTTCCCCATTGCCTCGGATCTGCTGGCCCCGTTCGTGATGTGGCTTTCGGTGATCGCCATCATCTACACCAGCCTGGTGGCGATGGTGCAGGAGGATATGAAGAAGCTCATTGCCTATAGCTCGGTGGCGCATATGGGCTATGTCACCATCGGCATTTTCGCGGCCAATCAGCAGGGCGTCGATGGCGCGATTTTCCAGATGATCAGCCATGGCTTCATCTCGGGCGCATTGTTCCTGTGCGTTGGCGTGATCTACGACCGGATGCATACCCGCGAGATCGATGCCTATGGCGGGCTGGTGAACCGGATGCCGGCCTATGCGCTGATCTTCATGTTCTTCACCATGGCCAATGTCGGGCTGCCGGGCACCTCGGGCTTTGTCGGCGAATTTCTGACCCTGGTGGGCGTGTTCCAGGCCAATACCTGGGTGGCGCTTCTGGCCACCACCGGCGTGATCCTGTCGGCGGCTTATGCGCTCTGGCTCTATCGCCGGGTGGTGTTTGGCGACCTGATCAAGGAAAGCCTGAAATCCATCACCGACATGACCCCGCGCGAGCGCCTGATCTTTGCGCCGCTTGTTGCCATGACCCTGCTTTTGGGCGTCTATCCGGGCCTTGCGCTCGATATTATCGGCCCCACGGTCGAGGCGCTCGTTTCCAATTACGATCTGGCGCTGGAACAAGCTGTTCCGGGTAACGCCGTCGCTGCAAGCAACTGAGGGCCCGCCGATGTTCGCCTCTGATTTCTCTGTCCTGCTGCCCGAGGTCATCCTGGCCGTTTATGCCATGATCGGCCTGATGGTTGCGGTCTACACCTCAAAGGATGGCATGGCACGGCTGCTGGTCTGGACCACGGTGGCCGCTTTCGTCCTGATTGCGGCGATGATCGGATTGTCAGGCAGCGGCGATACCAACGCGGCCTTTGGTGGCATGTTCATCGACGATGGATTCTCGCGCTTTGCCAAGGTGGTGATCCTGCTTTCGGCCGCGGCGATCCTGGCTTTGGGGCAGGATTACATGGCCCGCGACGGGCTGCTCAGGTTTGAATATCCGATGCTGATCACGCTGGCCGCGATCGGCATGATGGTGATGGTTTCGGCCGGCGATCTGATGACGCTCTATATGGGGCTAGAACTGCAATCGCTGTCGCTTTACGTGGTCGCGTCGATGCGCCGCGACTCGGTGCGCTCGACCGAGGCCGGTCTGAAATATTTCGTGCTTGGCGCGCTCAGCTCGGGCTTGCTGCTTTACGGGGCCTCGCTGACCTATGGCTTTGCCGGCACCACGCTTTTCAGCGGCATCTTCGAGGCGGCCGAGGGCGGCGCGTCGCTTGGCCTGATCTTTGGTCTGGTCTTCATGGTCGCGGGCCTGGCCTTCAAGGTTTCCGCCGCGCCGTTTCACATGTGGACCCCCGATGTCTACGAGGGCTCGCCGACGCCGGTCACCGCGTTTTTCGCCACCGCCCCCAAGATGGCGGCGATGGGGCTTTTCGCGCGTCTGGTCCATGATGCCTTTGGCGGCGTTGTCGGTGACTGGCAGCAGATCATCGCGCTGTTGGCCGTCTTTTCGATGTTCCTGGGCGCGATCGCGGCGATCGGTCAGACCGATATAAAACGGCTGATGGCCTATAGCTCGATCAGCCATATGGGCTTTGCCCTGATGGGGCTGGCGGCGGGCGACGAACGCGGCGTGTCCGCGATGCTGATCTATATGGCGATCTACGTTACGATGAATATCGGCACCTTCGCCTTTATCCTGTCGATGCAGAAGGATGGCCGCCATGTCACCAATATCTCGTCTTTGAACGGGCTTGCCGCGCGTGAGCCGCTGAAGGCGCTGGCGCTTCTGGTGCTGATGTTCAGCCTGGCGGGCGTGCCGCCATTGGTGGGCTTTTTCGGCAAATACGCGGTGCTGGTAGCGGCGGTGAATGCGGGGCTGAGCTGGCTGGCGATCCTGGGCGTCATCGCCTCGGTCATCGGCGCGTTCTACTACGTCCGCATCGTCTATTTCATGTATTTCGGCGAAGAGCGTGAGCCGCTCGATGGGGCCATGGGCAAGCTCGCCTGGGCCGGATTGATCTTTGGCGCGGCGGCGATGCTCTTTGGGGTGTTCAACCTCTTCGGCGTCGACGATCTGGCGCTGGCGGCCGCCGCGACGCTGGTCAATTAAGCGATGCCCGGCTGGCCCCCGCATGTGGGCCGTCGGGTCCTGGCTTCTGTCGACAGCACAATGGCCGAGGCCGCGCGCATCGCGCCCGCGCTGGCCGGTCCCGAATGGGTGCTGGCACTTGAACAGAGCGCGGGCCATGGCCGCAGGGGTCGGGCCTGGGCCTCGTCTCCGGGCAATTTCATGGCTTCGCTGGTGCTGCACCCCGTTGAGACGCCTGACATCGTGGCGCTGCGCAGTTTCGTGGCCGCTCTGGCGCTGCGCGATGCGCTGATCGATGCCACCGGGCGCAGCGATGGATTGGCGCTGAAATGGCCCAATGACGTGCTCTTGAATGGCGGCAAGGTGGCAGGCATCCTGTTGGAGAGCATCGGCGCGGGCGCACGGGTCGATCACCTGATCATCGGCATCGGCGTGAACCTGGCCGCCGCCCCCGCCGCAGCCGAGGTCGAGGCCGGGGCAACGCCGCCCGTCAGCCTGGTATCCGAGACCGGGGCGCAGGTCACGCCCGAGGAGTTCCTGGACCTCCTGGCCCCCGCCTATGCCCGCCATGAGGCCAGTTTCGTCACCTATGGCTTTGCGCCGATCCGCACCGCCTGGCTGGCCGGTGCCGCGCGTCTGGGCGAAACCATCACCGCGCGCACCATGCGCGAGACCATGACCGGCCGGTTCGAGACCATCGATACCCATGGTAACCTGGTGCTGCAAACGGCCAGGGGCCAGCGGACCATCGCCGCGGCCGAGATATTTTTCTGACGACAACGAGGGGGCAGATATGCTTCTGGCGATAGATACCGGCAATACCAACACCGTCTTTTCGATCTGGGACGGGCATCGGATACTGGCGACGTTCCGAACCACCACGGAACATCAGCGCACGGCGGATCAGTATTTCGTCTGGCTGTCGACGCTGATGGCGCATCAAAAGCTGGATGTGGAGATCACCGATTGCATCATCTCCTCGACGGTGCCGCGCGTGGTTTTTAACCTGCGTGTGCTCTGCGATCGCTATTTTGACTGCCGCCCGCTGGTGGTGGGCAAGCCCGACTGCCTGCTGCCCGCGCAGCCGCGCGTCGATGATGGCACCCAGGTGGGCCCCGACCGGCTGGTCAACACGGCCGCCGCCTTTGACCGGCATGGCGGGGATCTGATCGTGGTCGATTTCGGCACCGCCACCACCTTTGACGTGGTCGCCCATGACGGGGCCTATGTCGGCGGGGCCATCGCGCCGGGCGTCAACCTGAGCCTCGAGGCGCTGCACCACGCCGCCGCCGCCCTGCCGCATGTCGATGTCACCAAGCCACAGGCGGTGATCGGCACCAATACCGTGGCCTGCATGCAATCGGGCGTATTCTGGGGCTATGTCGGTCTGATCCATGGCATTACCGAGCGGATCCGCGCCGAATACGACAAACCGATGCGGATTGTCGGCACCGGCGGGCTTGCGCCGTTGTTCTCGCAGGGCGATGTGCTATTTGACCTGATCGAAGATGACCTGACGATTCACGGCCTGACCGTGATTTACAAATATAACAAGGAAAACGGTCTGTCATGAGCACCCCTCAACGGCTGATATACCTCCCCCTCGGCGGCGCGGGGGAGATCGGGATGAATTGCTATGTCTATGGCTATGGGCCGGCGGGGCGCGAGCGCTTCATCCTGGTCGATATCGGGGTCAGCTTTCCCGATATGGACGGCACGCCCGGGGTCGATCTGATCCTGCCCGATATCGCCTGGCTGGCTGAACGCGCCGACCGGCTCGATGGCATTTTCATCACCCATGCGCATGAGGATCACGTCGGCGCGGTGGGCCATCTCTATCGCCATCTCAAGGCCCCCGTTTATGCCCGCCCCTTTACCGCCTATCACACCCGCCGCAAGCTGGAGGAGGCGGGGGCCGATCCAGACCGGGTGATCGAGGCTCCGGTCTGGCCCGAAACCGTCACCGCGGGCCCCTTTACGGTGGGCTTTGCGCCCACCTCGCATTCCATCCCCGAGGCCTCGGCGCTGGTGATCGACAGCCCCGCGGGCCGCGTGGTGCATTCCGGTGATTTCAAGATCGACCACGACCCGCGCGTCGGCGAAGCCTTTGACGAGGACATGTGGGCCGAGATCGGCAAATCCGGGGTCCGGGCGCTGATCTGCGATTCGACCAATGTGTTTTCCCGCCATGAGGGCCGCAGCGAAAGCGAGCTGCCCGCGCCCATCACCGAATTGGTGGCCGGTGCAAAGGGCATGGTCGTGGCCACCACCTTTGCCTCCAATATCGCGCGGCTGAAAACGCTGGCCGAGGCTGGCAAGGCGGCGGGGCGCACCATCGTTCTGATGGGACGTGCGATGAAACGCATGGTGACGGCGGGCGTGGAGACCGGCGTGCTGCGCGATTTCCCGACCACCATCAGCCCAGAAGAGGCCACCCAGATCCCGCGCGGAAACCTGATGCTGATCGTCACCGGCAGCCAGGGCGAACGCCGCGCCGCCTCGGCACAGCTTTCTCGCGGAAAATATCTCGGGCATCAGCTGAAGGAGGGGGATCTTTTCCTGTTTTCTTCCAAGACCATTCCGGGAAATGAGGTGGGCGTCGCCCGCATTCAGAACGCGCTGAGCGAACTGGGTGTCGAGATCGTCGATGAACAAAGCGGGTTTTTCCATGTCTCGGGCCACGCCAACCGGCCCGATCTGGAAAAGATGCACGCCCTGGTCAAGCCGCAGGTTCTGGTGCCCAATCACGGCGAACACCGGCATCTGCGCGAACATGTCCGGGTGGCAGAGGCGGGGGGCGTGTCCGCCATCCTTGCGCCGAACGGATCGCTGGTGGAGCTGTCGGGCAATGCGCCGGGCGTGGTCGAGCATATCGAGGTCAGCCGCAGCTATCTCGATGGCTCGCGCGTGATCGGGGCCTTTGACGGCGTCGTGCGCGACCGGATGAAGCTGGCGCTGAACGGGCTGGTGATCGTGGCGTTGATTGTCGATGAGGATGACGAGCTGCTTGGCGATTGCTGGGTGGCGCTGCGCGGGCTGCCGGAAACGGTGGGCCGGGGCGCAAGCCTGCAGGACATGCTGGAGGATCACCTGGCCGAGCTGTTGCCGCGCCTGGAGGACAGGACCGTGGGCGATGACGACAAGCTGGAGGAGGCGGTGAAACGCGCCGTGCGGCAGGTCTGCGTGTCAGAGATCGGGCGCAAACCCGAGGTGACGGTGCTTACGTCGCGGCTGATGGCGGGCTGAGGCGCGGGGCCATTCCGAAAACGACCAGGGCGGGGCGCAATCGGGCAAGACGGCGCGCGCGCCCCGGCCTCTGCTGTGAGAAACGGCAGGGGAGGATGTCCGATGGCCTGGCATGCGCGTGATTTGATCGATCTCAACCGCTATCCGATTGCGACGCCCGGCCCGGGCCGTGACGCGGTCCTGGCTGCGGTGCGCGCCGATCTGGCGCGCGATGGCTGCGCGGTTATCAAGGGGTTTCTGACGCCCGAGGGTGTCGCGGCGCTGGCCGCCGAGGCCGAGCGCGTGTCAGGGGCGGGATACCGTAGCGAAAGCCGGACCAATGCCTATTTCACCAAGGACGATCCCAGCCTGCCCCCCGACGATCCACGGCGGCGATTCTTTGACCGCTCGAACGCCTTTATCGCGGCCGACAATTTCGCCGAAGGCGGCCCGCTGCGATCGGTCTATAACGCGCCCGGTTTCGACGATTTCATCCGTGAATGCCTGCAGGCGGAGAACTTCTATCGCTATGGCGATCCGCTGGCCGATGTAATCGTGAATATGGCCGAAACGGGAAACGGGTTTCCGTGGCATTTCGATACCAATAATTTCACCGTGACGCTGGCGATCCAGAATGCGGATGAGGGCGGATGCTTTGAATATGCACCGGGCATTCGCGACGGGGATGAGAATTTCGCCGAGGTGTCGCGTGTGCTCGATGGCAGCTCGCAGGCGGTGCGCGTGCTGGCTCTGGCCCCCGGCGATCTGCAGCTCTTTCGCGGCCGGTATTCGCTGCACCGGGTGGCCCCTCTGAAAGGCGGGCGGCGCTATGTGGCGATCTTTTCCTATGTCGAAGAGCCCGATATGGTCGGTGCGCCCGAACGCACCCGTCAGCTTTATGGCCGCACCCTGCCCATTCATCACGAACGGGCAGGCAGGCGCGGTGACCGGCTGATCGACTAGAGCGTGTCGCGCTTGACAGGATCCACGCATTCATTCCGCTGGCCGAGGCAGCGTTTGCAGGGCAGGGCGCGTTCGGCCTGCGGAATGAATTCAGGTCAACGCGACATGCGCTAGGCGGCGGTCTCGCTGTCGTTTTCGACCGCGGCCGCAGGGGCGGCCTCGGCCTCGGGCGCTGGCCCGGTCTCTGCCGCGGGCTCAGGGGTCGCGTCATCGGCTGTGGTTTCTGGCTTTTCAACCTTTGGCTTTCTGGCGCGGGATTTGCGCTTGGGCTTGGCGGGCTCTGCCGCCGCCGGTGCCGCCGGTGCCGCCTGTGCCTCCGTATCCGGCGCATCGGGCAGATCCGCCGTCTCGGGGGCGTCTTCCGGGCCGGTGTCCGGGGTCGCGTCCCAGATCGCCGGGCGTCCGCGCCGTTCGTCAAAGCTCAAGGCGATGAAATCGGGCAGACGATCGCCCAGGCCCACGGTTTTCGACCGGCCGCCATCGTCACGCCCACCGCGTCCGCCCCGGCGACGGTCGCCGCCGCGGTTTGATGCGGCCTGCGGCTTTTCCTGCGCCGCGGGTTCGGCGGTGGCCTCGATCGGTGTGCTTTCGTCCTTGGAACGCCCGCGCGAGGATCTGCGCGGCTTGCGGGCGGGTTTCTCATCGCTCGATACGGCCTCGGGGGCCGGTTCGGAGGCCCCACCGCCGGGCAACCAGGGCGCATCGACCCGCGGCACCGGCTGACCGATCAGCGCCTCGATCGCGCCCAGATATTTGGCGTCGGAGGGCACAGAGATCATCACCGTGGTGCCTTCGCGCCCGGCCCGGCCCGTGCGCCCGATGCGGTGCACGTAATCCTCGGCATGGCTGGGCACATCGTAGTTCAGAACATGGCTCACATTGGGAATATCCAGGCCCCGCGCGGCGACATCCGAGGCCACCAGGAACCTGATCGTGCCATCGCGGAACCCATCCAGCGTGCGGGTGCGGTGCGACTGGTCCAGATCGCCGTGAATGGGTTCGGCGTTGAAGCCGTGCTTTTTCATCGACTTGGCGACCACATCGACATCGACCTTGCGGTTGCAGAAGATGATGGCGTTGGTGCAGGCCTCGCCTTCGGCATTGATGATGGCCCGCAGCATCTCGCGTTTCTGCTTGGCGGTCTGGTCGCGGCGGGTGGGGCGAAATTCGACCATCTTCTGGGTGATGGTGTCGGAGGTCGAGGATTGCCGCGCCACTTCGATCCGGGCCGGGTTCGACAGGAACATATTGGTGATGCGTTCGATCTCGGGGGCCATGGTGGCCGAGAAAAACAGCGTCTGGCGGGTAAAGGGCGTCAGGCCGAAAATGCGTTCGATGTCGGGGATGAAGCCCATGTCGAGCATCCGGTCGGCCTCATCGACCACCATCACCTTGACATCCGAGAGGATCAGCTTGCCGCGCTCGAAATGATCCAGCAGCCGGCCCGGCGTGGCGATCAGCACGTCAACGCCCCGGTCGATCAACTGGTCCTGTTCCTTGAAGCTGACCCCGCCGATCAACAGCGCTTTGCTCAGCTTCACATACTTGGAATAGGTGTCGAAATTTTCCGCCACCTGGGCGGCCAGTTCGCGCGTCGGGCACAAAACCAGGCTGCGCGGCATCCGCGCGCGGGCCCGGCCGCGTGCCAAAGCGGTGATCATCGGCAGCACGAAACCGGCGGTCTTGCCGGTGCCTGTCTGAGCGATTCCCAGAACATCGCGCCCCTCCAGTGCGGGGGGAATAGCCCCGGCCTGAATGGGCGTGGGCTCGGTATATCCGGCTTCGGAAACGGCTTTTAGAACCTTTGGATTAAGGTTGAGGTCGATAAATTTGGTCATATGCGTCCAGTCTGACGGGCACTCGCCCGTTTGGGTCATTGGAGCGCATGTGCCACACTGCGCGCTCCGCGTCATCGCCGCACGCACATCGTGCGGCTGCGCAAGGGCCTATCGCAATTGGCGATCATCGTCAAATGCCGGTTTTACACGGGCTTAGGGGTTGTTGCGGCGCTGTCGCATGGCGCCAAGACGGGCAAAGAGGCCGCGCGGCTCTTGCAGCAGCCCGCAGAGCAATCTCCGGGTTAGCGCATCGGTGGCCAGCGACGCGGTGCCGGCCCGCCAGATCCGGGCCAAAAGCGCACGGTCAAGATCGCCGCCATGGATGGCAAAGGGCTGCATATCCATCGGCAGCGGGCGCTGGCTGCGTCCGGGGCGAAAGGGGGTGTCGGGCGCGAAACCGGAAAACAGCCGCTCGGTTTCAGCCAGTTTCAGCATTGCGAAGAGGGTGGACAGGCCTTCGCCCGCCTGCCGCTCGGCTGCGGTCGGCCCGTGATCGGCAAATGTCGTGGCCGCCGAGATCAGCCAGCGCACCGGCAGCGCCGCCGCCAGAGCGTCGCCATGTTCGGCCCAGAGGCGATGAAACAGCGCCGCGATGCCGTCGGGCGGGTCGCGGCGGCGCAGCAGGGTCACGCATTGGGCATGGACAAGGTGCAGACGGGGGCGGCCCGCGAAGGCGCGCGCCAGATTGCGGCTGCGGGCCGCGAAATCGTCAAAGGCGGCGTCCTCGGCGGCACCATCGGGGGCGATCACGGGCGCGCTCAGGTCGCGGGCTGCGGGCATGTCATCGGGGAAATGCGCAAACGGGGCCTCGGCCTCGGCCTGATCGGCAAGCATCTGGGCGATACGGTCTCTCATGGGGGCAAGAATGGGCGGCGGGTCACGGCGGCGCAAGGGCCTGGGCGAAAATCCGCGGCGGCACGTCGATTTCTATGGCCCCCTCCGGGCCGATCAGCGTGGCCGAAAACCCGGTTTGCGCGGCACGCTCCAGCATCGCGGCGCTGAACGAGATGAAGCCCACGGCATTGTCCCGGCATTGGCCCCGGATACAACCCAGTCGCCGATTGAGCGAGCGATAGGGCAGCCTGCGCCCGTCCTGCCAGGCCTGCCGGATGCGCAAGCTATGCACGCCATCGCGGCGTTGCTGGATGACCAGCGCGCGGGTGATCTCATCGCCGCGCGCGGCAATCAGGACATGGCCCATCAGAACGTAATGCGGATGATCCGAGATGCGCACCTGATCCGTGATGCGCCCCGAAAGCCCGCTATCGACGGTTTCAAGCGTGGTCGGCGTGGCACAGGCCGCCAGAAAGAGGAGCAGGGCGAGAGCGCGCAACATGCGGGCAAGCCTTGCGCCTGCACGGTTAAGATGCGGTTAAGGCCCGGTCGTCGCGCTGTGATGCAGCACCGGGCGATATCCGTTTCGCAGCGCCCGAAGGGTCGGTTCGGGCGTCAATACGGTGACGGGCCCGCGCGGGCGCGGGCGCGCGGGGCCATAGCCCGACGCGCCAAAGGGCAGGACGCAGGCCGCCCGAACCAGATGCGCGGTGCCCTCATGCAGGATAAAGCTGCCATCGGGCAGATCTGCCATCGCGGCCTGATGGCGGACCTGCCGCCGGGTTCGGCTTTCGACGCGGGTCCGGTGCAGAATCGCATCCATCTCGGGCGCGCGCAGATCCGGGCCGAACGCCCTGCGAAACGCGTTGAAATCGGCCCGCCTGCATTCCGCGCAGGGCCGGTGGCCCGCCGCCAGCGCCACGGCCTCATCGAGAAAAAAGAGCTCTGTATAAGTGTTCGGGGCCATCACCTGCCGGTGCCGGCCCTTGAAGGCCAAAACGCAACACACCCAATGCGGATGTTTCCACCGCGCCACGCCAAGGCCCCCCGCGCCATCATGCAGGATGCCGCGATTGCCCATGAAAAGCCCGCGACAGGGTTCGGCCACGATCTCGCCTGTCGGGCGCACACGGTTTTGCCGGGGGCTCATGCCAGAAAGGTCTGGTGATAGGCCACCAGCCGGTCGAAATGCGCCTTGAGCGAGCGCCGCAGATGCGCCTCGTTCTTCACCGTCTGGATGTAATCGACCAGCGCCATGTAATGCGCGATCTGGCGCGGCAGGCGCAGCGCGGGCGAGAGCCGGTCCTGGCGTTCTTCTTCCTCGATCACCTGCACCCGCGACGGTTCGGGCAGGGCAAAGGCCAGCGGCCCCTCGAAACGCATCGCCTTGCCGTTCATCAGCTGCTTTTCGGCGTCGAAACGGGCAAAGAGACAGGCCTCCAGCGGGCCGATATGATCGCGATCCTCCACCGGCCAGGCCATGACATAGGCGATCTCCCAGACATCGATCATGCGGTTGGCGATGATGTCGGAGCGCGCCGAGGTCAGATGCCGACGCACCCGCGACCGGATGCCATCGACCGATTGGCCGACATAGATCGGCACGCCATCGAGATCGCAAAGCGCATAGACCCCGATCCGGTTGGTCAGCCGGGCCAATTGCGCCGATCTGTAGGCCTGCGGTTCCATCAGGCCGCGCGGGCCAGCCGCGGGGCCGCCATCAGCGGCGCGAAGAGGGTGTCGTTCAGGTAGGAGACCACCGGCACGGCAACACCATCGCCCGAGAGCTTGTAGGCCTCGTTATAGGCCTCGGGCAGGATATAGCTGTCGGCCAGCCCCATCAGGCGCGCCGCCTCGCGCGGGGTCATCAGCCGGGCGCCGATCCGGCCGTCGCGGATGATCATCAATGTCTGGCGCGACGATCCGCCGGCGGGCGTTCTGAGGCACCCGGCCAGCCCGTCAAACCGCGCCTCGGCGCGCTGGCGCACGGTTCCGTTCGCATCTGGGCGCCCGCGTTTGTAGACGGTGCCGATCTGCACGCCGCCGGCCGCTTGCGCGCGCGCCACCTTGGCTCGGTTCAGGTCCGACATCATCGCCATCAACCGGCCCGCATCGACCGCCAGATCGGGGCGGTCCAGATCGACATCGATGAGATCGGCCAGCCGTGCCACGGCGGCATCGGGCGCGGGCGGATCCCACCAGAGCCAGCTTTTGCGCAACTCCCGCGGCAGCGCCTCGGCGGCCTTGATCACGCGTTTGCTGTGAAACAGGGATCCGGCGCGTTTTGCGGTCAAACCATCGGGCAGGGCAACATCGCCGCGCACCGCCAGAACAAAGACGCGCGGGCGGCTTTGCGGCAGGAAATGGCGGGCGTCGATCTCCAACGCGCCGAACCGATACCCGGCCTTGTGGAACGCGGCACAGACGGCGCGGAAATCCCGGCCCTCGCCGCTGGACAGGATGCCCGTGACATTCTCGAAGGCCAGGATGCGCGGCGCGAAGCCTGCCGCCGTCGCCGCCGTCACATGATCCATCCAGGCGTGAAACACGCCCGAGCGCGCCCCGGCAAAGCCCTGCCGGTTGCCCGCGAGGCTGAGATCCTGACAGGGGCTTGAGGCCCAGTAAAGGTCGATCGGTTGCCGCAACAGGCCCGGATCCAGCGCCGCGATATCGCCCTCTATCAGCGCCTCCTCGCCCCAATTCGCACCATAGGCGGCGCATTTGCGGGCGTCGATATCATTGGCCAGAGCCACCTGCCAGCGGTCGCCCAACGCGGCGCGGACCATGCCGGCCCCCGAGAAGAACTCGGCCATTTTAGGCAGTTTCGCTTGCACTGGATCTTGTCCGCCTCGGGGTCATGAAAGGGTGAGAACAGGATAGGAACAAAGCCCCGGATATCAAGCGTTTTTACGCGCTCAGATCATCATTTCCTTGGTCGCCGACAGCGTGACATCGGGATAGTCGCGCGCCACCCGGTCGATATCCCATTGCATCCGGGTCAGGAAAACCGGGTCGCCATCATTATCGGTGGCCATATGCTGCTTGTTGGCATTGGTGAATTTCTCCACCGCCAGCCGGTCGCCCTGCACCCACCGGGCCGAGGTGAACTGAGAGGCCTCAAAGCGCACCGGCAGGCCGTATTCCATCTCGATCCGGCTGGCCAGAACCTCGAATTGCAGCGCGCCGACGACGCCCACGATAAAGCCCGAGCCAAAGGTGGGTTTGAAGATCTTGGCCGCCCCTTCCTCGGCAAATTGCATCAGCGCCTTTTCCAGATGCTTGGCCTTGAGCGGATCGCCCGCGCGGCAGGTTTGCAGAAGTTCGGGCGCGAAAGACGGGATGCCGGTAAACCGCAGACCCTCACCCTCGGTCAGCGCGTCGCCGATGCGCAATTGCCCGTGATTGGGGATGCCGATGATGTCGCCGGCCCAGGCCTCTTCCGCCAGTTCCCTGTCGCTGGCCAGAAACAGCACCGGGTTACTGATCGCCATCGGCTTTTTCGTGCGTACATGCGTGAGCTTCATGCCGCGTTTGAAATGGCCCGAGGCCAGACGCAAAAACGCCACCCGGTCGCGGTGCTTTGGGTCCATATTGGCCTGCACCTTGAAGACGAAGCCCGCGACCTTGCCCTCCTCGGGGGCCACTTCGCGCGGGGTGGCGGTCTGGACCTGCGGCTCGGGGCCATAGCCCGCGATGCCCTCCATCAATTCCTTGACGCCAAAGCTGTTGATGGCCGAGCCGAACCAGATCGGCGTCATCGTGCCCTCCAGCATCGCCTTGTGGTCGAAGGTGGGCAGCAATTCGCGCGCCATCTCGACCTCTTCGCGCAGCTTCTCCAGCAGATCGGCGGGAATATGCGTGGCCAGGGCCGGGTCGTCCAGGCCTTCGATCTTGACGCTTTCGGCGACCACGTTGCGGTCGGCCCTATCCATCAGCTCCAGCCGGTCATGGATCAGGTCATAGCAGCCCAGAAACTCGCGGCCCATGCCGATGGGCCAGCTGGCGGGGGTTACGTCAATCGCCAGATTTTCCTGAATTTCATCAATGATGTCAAAGGTGTCGCGCGCCTCGCGGTCCATCTTGTTACAGAATGTCAGGATCGGCAGATCGCGCAGGCGGCAGACCTCAAAAAGCTTCTGCGTCTGGCTTTCCACGCCCTTGGCCCCATCGATCACCATCACGGCGGCATCAACGGCGGTCAGCGTGCGATAGGTGTCTTCGGAGAAATCGCTGTGGCCGGGCGTGTCGACCAGGTTGAAGCGATAGGGGCCGAAATCGAACGACATGGCGCTGGCCGAAACGGAGATGCCCCGGTCCTTTTCCATCTGCATGAAATCGGACCGCGTGCGCCGCGCCTCGCCCTTGGCGCGCACCTGTCCGGCCATCTGGATGGCCCCGCCAAAGAGCAGGAATTTCTCGGTCAGCGTGGTCTTGCCGGCATCCGGGTGCGAGATGATCGCAAAGGTCCGGCGACGGGCAATTTCGGGCGGCAGGGGGGGGCGGTTATCCAGCATGGCGGCCCGTATAGGCGAGGTGCCGCGGCGGGGCAAGACAGCGCCTTCGGCATCGGATCACCCGGGTCGGGCAATCAGCAGATCGCAGAGACCAAGCCGCATCAGATCCGTCGCGATACTGCCCAAAAGCGGGCGGCCCTGACCGACGCGGCCATGCGCCCCGGCACAGATCAGCGCGGCCCCGGTCTCGCGGGCCTGTGTGCTCAGCACCTCCAGAGGGCTGCCCGGCAGGACGCGCGTTGCGCCGCAGGTTTCGGGCAGGGCATGGCGCGCCCGCCAGGCGGCATCGGCCTCTTCCGCCTCGGCGCGAAAACTGGCCGCGATATCGGCCGTACCGCCGCCCACCCGTGACAGGACGCCGTCGTAAGGCACGTGAAACGCATGCACCGGATCAATCGTGGCGGTTGGGTTCAGATCATGGGCCATCGTAATGGCGGCGGCGGCGGCGGGCGAAAAATCGGTCGCGGCAAGGACGTGCCCATAGGCGTGATCGACCCGGTCGGCGACCATCAGAACCGCGCAGGAGGTCAGGCGCACGAGCCGCCCGGCGGTGGTCTCGAATATGCCGTCCAGAAACGACCGCTCGCGATGGCGCCCCAGAACCAGCAGGTCGGGCCGCAGGAACCGTACGCGATCAACCAGCGCGGCGGTCGGATCGCCGGCCAGAACGATCACCTCATGCGCATCGCCGCCGGGCAGCGAGGCCACGAAGCGGCGCAACTCGGCCCTTGTGCTCGTGACCATCTGCGCGGTCAGAGCGTCGGGCCCGGCATCATCGACAATGCTCAGAACGCTCAACTTTGCCTTGTGGCGCAGGGCCAGATCAACGCCGCGCCGCACGGCCCGGTCGCTGCGTGCGGACATGTCGGTGGCCACCAGAATATGCATCGTCACAATCCCCCTTTGATCCTCGATCCTGATATCAGAGATGGGCGCAATCGGCGCGTCGGCAAGCCCGGTGATACGCGATGTCGCGGCACCCGGCACCCGGATCAGCCCTTGGTTTTGCCGTGGCTGGCGCGGGTCAGTTTGATGGCCGGGTCCTCCTCGCCCTCCAGCGCCGCTTCCTGCACCTCGATCTCGGCCGCATTCATACGGTCCGAGGCATTGTCATCCGCCGCCACGCCTTGCGGCAGCGCCGCCCGGGTATGGGGCGTCACCAGCAGGCTTTCGACCGCCACGCCCTCGGCATAGATGATCTCATGGCTGTCAAAGAGGATCTGGTAGGTCTCGACAAACCCGCCTTCCTCGCGCCTCACGCTATCGCCATTGACCAGATGGGCGGCCTTGACCAGGACCTCGGCCCGCCCGGTACCAAGCTCATCCGAGCGTTGCCAGATGAAAAGGCGGTGATGCGGGCTGAGCCGCAGATCGCGGGCCACATTCAGCGTGCCCTCGCGGATGCGCACCGGGGCCAGCGCGCCGGTGGCCCGCTGCACCTGCTGGCCGATCCAGCGAATAGGCTGGGGGCCGTGGTCGCGGGTCAGCAGGCGGTCGCCCTCGGCCAGATCCTCGACAGGTTTCTGGGCCCCGCTGGCCAGGGTCAGATGCGTGCCGGCCAGGAAACTGACACAGGCGATATCGGCCAGCCGGGCGGGCGCGGTATCGGTTTGCGAGGCGACCAGCTCATATTCTCCGCGCGGCTCCATCGGGGCCAGCGGCAGGAAATGGCGGGTGGTGTCCTCTTCGCCCGAAACGCTCAGCAGTAGAACATCGATCAGGGTTCCGTCCGGGGCCATCAGGCTGTGGCAGACCTCCAACAGGACGCGGTCGCCGGGGGTGCCGACCTGCGATCCATCGGCGACCTCCTGCCCCTCGGGGCCGTCCCAGATGGCCAGATTATGCGCGCTTGCGTCGCGGTGCAGGCGGTAACTGTCGCCCATCACCACATCGGCAGGCCCGCCGATCGGGTCTTTTTCATTCGCGCCCCAGGACACGATCAGGTAATGCGCGGGGTAGGTCGGAAAACTGAATTGCGCGGTGCGGCGGGCCATGGATGCTCCGGGATTTTCAAGGTGTCCGCCTCTGCCTAGGCAGCGCGCGCGGCCCGGTCAAGCGGCAGGTGCTGGCGCGCCCCCTTGCAGGGTGCTAAGCCATGGGCAAACGCATAACCGGGAGGATATCATGGATCTGGGAATTTCAGGAAAACGGGCGCTGGTCTGCGCCTCGTCCAAGGGGCTGGGGCGCGGCTGTGCCGCGGCGTTGGCCGCGGCGGGCGTCAATCTGGTGCTGAATGCGCGCGGGGCCGAGGCGCTGGAGGCCACGGCGGCCGAGATTCGCGCCGCCCATGGTGTTGAGGTGATCGCCGTTGCCGCCGATATCACGACGGATGACGGCCGGGCCGAGGTGTTGGCCGCGGCGGGCGATATCGACATTCTGGTCACCAATGCCGGTGGACCGCCGCCCGGCATGTGGAGCGATTGGGACCGCGACGATTTCATCGCGGCCATCGATGCCAATATGCTGACTCCCATCGCGCTGATGAAGGCGCTGATGCCCGCGATGATGGAACGTGGCTGGGGTCGGGTGGTCAATATCACCTCGCAATCCGTGAAATCGCCGATCGCGGTTCTGGGGCTGTCCAATTCGGCGCGCGCGGGGCTGACCGGCTATGTCGCGGGTACATCGCGCCAGGTGGCGGGCAGCGGCGTGGTGGTCAACAACCTGTTGCCCGGCATCCACGCCACCGACCGGGCCGCGTCGCTGGATGCCGGTGCCGCCAAGGCGCAAGGCATGACATTGGAGCAGGCCCGCGAACAGCGCGCCGCCACCATTCCCGCCGGGCGCTATGGCACGGCCGAGGAGTTCGGGGCCACCTGTGCCTTCATGTGCTCGCAATATGCCGGCTACATGATCGGCCAGAATATCCTGCTTGATGGCGGCGCGACGAACGCCACGATGTAGCGTGCGACACGCTCACGGACAGAGCAGCCGGGCAGCGTGATCCGCTGTCCGGCTGTTTTTTTGCGTTTTTGCCGCTGATTTCGCGCGCGCTCTGGGCGCGTTCGGCCAAAATGCACGGGCCGGGGCGGCGTGAGCGGCGCGCCTAGACCGCGTGCGTTCGCGCCGCCATACATTCGCAATGGTTTCCAATTCATTGAAAATTAACACGAACCCGCGACCATCGCGGGCCATGACCTGGGCCTCGCCTGGGCAAAACAACAGGGTTTCGGTACGCAACGCGGCATCGCTGGTCGCGCAATGCAGCCCGATGCGATTCGGCACCGAGATGTGCATAGTCAGCAGATTAAGAATTCGATCAAATATTTAGACATCCCGTCCATACCAGCGTTTCTGCACCGATTTTGGCTTGCATTACGTTTAACATGGCACGGCTAAAAATATGCTATTCGAACATTTTCCGCGCACCACTGGAAAATGCTTCCGATTAAAATTATACAAATACGATAATTCAGGGTCGACGTTATAGCAGCCCCTCAGATTCCACCGAAATGCGTCATCAGATATGATCAAATCTACTGATTTATGTCTAAATTCGGCATTCAGCCTTGCCCGAAGGGCCACCGCATGAGGTGATCGATCCCGATACACGCGCGGCCCGGTGAAATCCCTCTGATTTGCTTGGCTATAGGCGTTGCCGCCTGTGGGCAACCCTGTGGATGGATTTAAAAACACGAGATTTCAGAGTGGGATAACCGCTATAGCTGCCAAAATAGGTGAATCGCCATCTGCCGCGTTGAGACACGACCGCGCGGGCCGGGGCGACTTGAAACGCGGGCGTGGGGCTGATACCTGCCAAATCCGATGGTATTGATCGGAAATTCGGACCACGTGCTTTCCTCCGCCCGCCTTGAAGTCAACCAGGTCACCTGTGATTTCGACGGGCGCCCGGTGTTGCGCGATGTATCGCTCCATGTGGCCCCCGGGCAGGTCATGTGCCTGTTGGGCCCCTCCGGTTGCGGCAAGACCACCACCTTGCGCATAATTGCGGGGATCGAACGTCAAAGCAGCGGCCAGGTGCGGGTCGATGGCCAGACGCTTGCCGATGGTGCGCTGCACCTGCCGCCAGAGGCGCGCGGTGTCGGCCTCATCTTTCAGGATTTCGCTCTGTTTCCGCATTTGAGCGTCGCCCAGAACATCGCGTTTGGTCTCTCGGGCAGCCGCGCCGACAAGGCGGTCCGGGTGCAGGAATTGTTGGCCCGCGTCGATCTGCAGGGCTATGGCGACACGGCCCCGCATATGTTGTCGGGCGGCGAACAGCAGCGCGTCGCTCTGGCCCGCGCCCTTGCCCCGCGCCCGGCGGTTATGTTGATGGATGAGCCGTTTTCCGGCCTCGACAACCGGCTGCGCGACGGTATTCGCGATGAAACGCTGGATCTCTTGCGCGAGGAAGGCACGGCCGTGGTTCTGGTCACGCACGAACCCGAAGAGGCGATGCGCATGGCCGATCAGATCGCGCTGATGCGCGGCGGCCGGATCGTGCAGCAGGGCGCGCCCTATAACATCTATAATGCGCCCTGCGACAAGGATGCCGCGGCGTTTTTCTCGGATATCAACGTCATCACCGGCACCGTGCAGGGCGCGCTGACCGAGACCGCCTTTGGCCAGTTTCTGGCCCCCGGCTATCCCGATGGCACCGAGGTCGAGATCATTTTTCGGCCGCAATACGTCAAGATTGATTTCGACCGTGGCGGGCGCGGCCCCAACCCGACCCCGCGTGATGGGGTGCCCGCGCGCGGCGTGGTCGAACGGGCCCGGTTCATGGGGCATGAAAGCCTGGTCGAGTTCCGGATGGATTTCAACAACCAGATCCTCAAGGCCACCGTTCCGGCCGTGTTCCTGCCCAAACCGGGCATGGCCTTGTGGCTGACGGTGCGGCGCGAACGCTGCTTTGTCTTTGCGAAATGACGCGCGCGGGCGGCAATTTGCGCGGAAATCTTGCGTATCGGCGCAGATTGGGGCTTTGATCCGGGGCCGAGAGTCCATACATCTATGCGATGACATCCACGGCGCGCGCGACAGGGGCGGGCTGTAAAAGGGAGACAAGAATATGCTTAACAATATTGGCCTGCCAGGCATCCTGCTGATTGCGGTTGTGGTCCTGGTGCTGTTTGGCCGTGGCAAGATCGCGGGTTTGATGGGTGAGGTCGGCAAGGGCATCACCTCGTTCAAGCGCGGCGTGCGCGAAGGCACGGATGAGATCGAAAATGCCGCCGATGACGCGGGCGAAGCTGCCCGTGACGTGACGCCCGAGCGGGACCGCGAAAACGCCTGAACCGGCGGAATACGTGGCTATTTGAGGGTCGCCCATGTTTGACATTGGCATGTGGGAGCTGTTGGTCGTTGGCATCGTGGCGTTGATCGTCGTCGGGCCAAAGGATCTTCCCAAGATGTTTCGCACGTTGGGTCAGGTGACCGGGCGGCTCAAGGCCATGGCGCGCGAGTTCCAGACCACGATGAATGCCGCGGCCAGCGAAAGCGGGCTCGACGATATCTCGAACGATATCCGTGGGGCCGCCGATTTCGGCAAGGACCTGCGCAACATCACCAACCCCGGAAAAATGGGCAAAGAGGCGTTGAAAAAGGCCGGATCGTCAATCGACAAATGGGCCCCCGAAGAGGGCGCAGAGCCGAAAACGGATACTGAACGTCTGGCGCGCGAGCGCGCCGATGCGGTGCGCGAACGCGCCGAGGCGGCGCGCGCATCGGTCGCTCCGCGTAACCCGTTGCCCGGCACTGCCGCGCCAGAGGCCGCGCCCACGCCAGCACCGGGTAATGAAGCGACCGACCAATGAACAACGACGAGATCGAGGATAGCGCCGCACCGCTGATTGAGCATCTGGCCGAGCTCAGAACCCGGCTGATCCGCTCGGCGCTGGCTTTTGTTGTGGCCATGGTGGCCGCCTTCGTCGTGTCCGAGGCGATCCTCGAGTTTCTGTTTCAGCCCATCGCCGACATCCTGCGCGAACGCGGCGAGGATCCGCGGCTGATCTTCACGGCCCCGCAGGAAAAGTTTTTTACGCTGATCCGGGTCTCGGTGGTGGTCGGCTTTGGCCTGTCCTTTCCGGTGATCGCGCATCAGATGTGGCGCTTTGTAGCGCCTGGACTTTACCGCACTGAAAAAAATGCGTTTTTGCCGTTTCTCATTGCTTCGCCGCTGTTGTTTCTGTTGGGGGCGAGCTTTGCGCATTTCGTGGTGACACCGCTGGCCATGCGGTTTTTCATCGGCTTTTCCGACGTCATCCCGGCGCTGGCCAATCTGGTGGCGGGCACCGGGCTCGAAGGGCAGGCGGGATCCGACGGTGAGCTGCAGACCGTGTTTCTGGGCTCGGTCAAGGAATCGCTCGATCTTGAGCTGAAATTCATCTTCGCCTTCGGCATCACTTTCCAGTTGCCCGTGCTTTTGACCCTGATGGGCAAGGCCGGGCTGGTTTCCTCCGAAGGGCTTGGAAACATGCGGAAATATGCGGTTGTGGGCATCCTGACCCTGGCCGCTTTGGTGACCCCGCCGGATGTCATCACGCAGCTGATTCTCTTTGTCGTGGTCTACGGACTCTATGAGATTTCGATCCAGCTGGTGCGCCTTGTCGAACGAAAACGTGACAGGGAGTTGGACGAAGAGGGGCTGTTGGACGATGAAGAGGAGACCCTGGCAGAGGATGGCGCGGAATGAGCCGCGCCGATCTGGCCCGGATCGCGGCGGCGCTGGAACGGCTCAGCCCCGCACCTGCCGCTGACCCGGACTGGTCGGCCGCCACTGCTTTTGTCTGGCACGCCGACCCCGACCGGCTGGTGCCTGTCCCCGAGATCAACCGTGTCGATCTGGACCTGCTGCTGGGGATCGACCGCGCACGCGATATTCTGCGTGAAAACAGCCGTCAGTTTGCCGCCGGCCTGCCCGCGAACAATGCCCTGCTCTGGGGATCGCGCGGCATGGGAAAATCCTCGCTTGTCAAGGCGATACATGCCGATGTTCAGGCCGAATTCACGGATCTCAAACTGGTCGAAGTGCAGCGCGAGGACCTGCCCTCGATCGGTCGCCTCCTGACCATCCTGCGCAGCGCCCCGGTCCAGATCATCCTCTTTTGCGACGACCTCAGCTTCAGCCATGACGACCAGCATTACAAATCGCTGAAAGCGGTTCTGGATGGCGGGGTCGAGGGCCGCCCCGAAAACGTGATCTTTTATGCCACCTCGAACCGGCGCCACCTGATGCCGCGCGACATGATCGAAAATGAACGCTCCTCGGCCATCAATCCTTCCGAGGCGGTTGAGGAAAAAGTGTCGCTCTCGGACCGGTTCGGGCTCTGGCTTGGCTTTCACCCCTGCACACAGGATGACTACCTGGCGATGATCCGGGGCTATTGCGACGCTTACGGTGTATCGGTCGATGACAATACCCTGCGCGCCGAGGCGATCGAGTGGCAGGCCACGCGCGGCGCGCGGTCGGGCCGGGTGGCGTGGCAGTATTTTACCGATCTGGCCGGGCGCAGGGGCGTGCGCGTCTGAACCTCACTGCAGGTAAAGCATCGGATCGACGCTTTCGAACCCTTGCCGCACCTCGAAATGCAGGAAAGCCGGATCGCCCGCGCCAACATCGGCGATGGTCTGGCCGCGCGTGATGATGTCGCCGCGTTCAACTTGGATATTGCCGATATTTGCGTAGACCGTCAGCAGGTTGCCGGGATGGCGCAGCACCATGATCGGCACCTGATCGGTGTCGCGGGTGATGGCAGCCACCTCGCCATCTGCGGCGGCACGCACCGGGGTGCCGGCACTGGCGGCGATGCCGATGCCTTCGTTGCCGGCGGAAAACGCGCGGATGATTTCGCCTTGCACCGGCATCAGCATGGCCGCGTCGCCCGCAGGGGCCGCCGGTTCCTCAATCAGGTCGGGCGTTGGGGCCTCCAGATCGGGCGCATCGGGCAACTCGGCGGTTTCGATGGTTTCGGGCAGCGGATCGGCGGCCGAGGGCGGGATCGGCGTGACCGAGGCACCGGGGCCCCCGCCATCGACGGGGTTGCCGACCTCTTCCAGGATCAGAGGAATGATCAGAAACTGTCCCTCGCGCACCGTCAGATCGGGGCCAAGCCCGTTCCAATCGGCCAATGACCGAACCGATACGCCGTAAAGACGCGAGATCGAATAGGCGGTTTCACCGCGCATGACGCGGTGGCGCACGGGTTCGGATCCGGCTTGTACCGCCGCTGCCGCATCGGCGGGGGCCGGTGCCGTGTCATCGGCCCGGTCGATGGCTGCCGACGCGATGGTGGTGATATCGGAGGCCGCGCCCGGCGCGGCCGGTGGTGTGACGCGGCGGGGCAGGGCCAAGACCTCGTCCTGGCGCAAAGGCTCTCCCAGGTTGCGGCCATTGAACCGGGCCAGTTCGGTGGGGTCCATGCCGATCCGGTTGGCGACATCCGCCACGCTGTCGCCGCGCTGTGCCACGACCACCTGATAGGTCGGATAGGTGATCAGCCCAAAGGCGTCGGGTTCGGGTCGCGGCGCGGTCGCGGCAGATTGCCCGCGAGGTGCGTTGCCGCGCAGGTCGAAATCGAGACCGCCAGGGCCCACGCAGGCAGCCAGAAGGGGCAGGGTCAGACCAAGGGCGATCAGGGGCAGGCGGGGCATGGGCTCGGGTGTCCTCAAATTTGGCTCGGTTCCGCGTGGCTTTGCCATTGCGGCGATGTTGTTTTGCGAGGTTTCTACACGCAAAACAGGGCCATAATCCAGCCCCCCCCTGCGTTCAATCGTGGCCCAGCCCTTCGATGAGCGGAACAAAGCGCACCGGGCACAATTCATCGTAATGCAACCCGTCGGCGCGCCGGGTGACCTTGATCAGGCTTTGCACGGCATCCGATTGACCCACCGGCAGCACCATGATGCCGCCCTCTTTCAGTTGTGCCAGCAGGGGCCCGGGCGGATCTTCGGCCGCCGCCGTCACGATGATGCGATCAAACGGGGCCTGTTCGGGCAGGCCATAGCTGCCATCGCCGGTAATGACCGTGATATTATGCAGATCGAGCGCCTCGAACACGTTCTCGGCATCGCGGGTCAGGCGGCGGTGGCGGTCGACGGTATAGACGCGCCGCGCCAGATGGCTGAGAATCGCCGCCTGATAGCCCGACCCGGTGCCCACCTCCAACACCTTGTCGCGCGGCTGCACGTTCAGCGCTTGCGTCATCAGCCCGACGATCGAGGGCTGGCTGATGGTCTGCCCCGAAGAAATCGGCAGCGGCATGTCCTCATAGGCGCGGGCCGCGAAATGGCCGCGCACAAAGAGCCCGCGATCGACCTTTTCCATCGCGCCAAGCGTGCGCGCATCGGTGACCCCCTTGGAACGCAGGGTAAAGAGAAACTGCATCTTGGTTTCCGCGTCCCAGCTCATTCGATCCGCGCCTTCAGGTCGCCGATCAGGTCATGCGCCGTCAGATCCGCGCGCAGGGGTGTGACCGAGATGAAGCCTGCCAGGTTGGCATGGGCATCGGTATCGGGCGCGGCCTGGACCCTCTGATCGCCCCCCGCCACCCAGAGAAACCGCCGCCCCGAGGGCGACAGCGTCGGCTCGACCCGGAAATTGACGCCCCGGCGGCGGCCCTGCGCCACGATGCGCGTGCCTTTCACGTCCTGCCCCGGCAGCGGCGGGAAATTGACGTTGTAGAAGGTCATGTAATCGTCGCCCGCCCAATGGCCCCGCTCCAGCAGCGCCCGGACCGTGGCCGCCCCATGGACCACCGAGGCCTCGAACGGGTTCTCCAGCTCACGATTGCCGGGTCCGTAATATTGCGACAGGGCAATGGCGCGCACACCCTGCAAAGCGGCCTCCATCGCGCCGCCGATGGTGCCGGAATAGAGCACATTCTCCGCCGAGTTATTGCCCCGGTTGACGCCCGAGAGCACCAGATCGGGCGGCGCGTCCTGCATCACGTCATGCAGGCCCGCCAGCACGCAATCGGCGGGCGAGCCTTCGGCGGCATAGCGGCGCGCGCCCAGTTTCGCGATCATCGTGGGCTGCGTATAGCTGATGCAATGGCCGACGCCGGATTGTTCGAAGGCGGGGGCCACGATCCAGACCTCGCCGCCCGGGCCCGCGATCTCGGCGGCGATGGCCTCCAGCACATGCAGCCCCGGCGCGTTGATGCCGTCATCATTGGTGATCAGAATGCGCATGGGCCGCCCTTACCGTTTCCCCTTTGGTGTTAGCGGAGGGGCCGGGGCCGGTAAAGGGCGTGTTGCGCCGCGCCCCGGTCGGAATGCGGGCAGGCGGGCATGCCGCTTTGTTATTGAAAAAGGATAGGGCCCGCGCGCATTTGCGCCTAGAATGCGCGCCACGCAGCCGGGAGAGGCGCGACAAGATGAAACGGATCGCCATATTCTGTGACGGCACCTGGAATTCGCCGCGCGCCAAGAACCAGACCAATGTCGTGCGTCTGGCCGAAGCGGTTCTGCCGCGCGACGCGGGTGGCACGGCGCAGATGGTGATCTATCAGCGCGGCGTCGGCACCCGCAGATCCGCCTCGGGCGCGGTCAGCATCCGCGATCGCATCCTGGGGGGCGTGTTGGGAAATGGCCTGACGGCAAATATCGAAGAGGCCTACAAGAACCTGATCCTGGCTTATGAACCGGGCGACGAGGTGCTGGTGTTCGGATTTTCGCGCGGGGCCTATACGGCGCGTTCGCTGGTGGGCATGATCCGGGCCTGCGGGATTCTGCCGCGCCGGATGCTGGCCCGTGTCGATGAGGCGATGGAATATTACCGCTCGCGCGATCCCGCGACCCGGCCCGGCGATGCCGAGAGCATTGCCCGGCGCGCACGCATGTCGCCCGATGTGGCCACGTCCGGGTCCGATCTTGATTATCGCCGCGCCCAAGGCCTGCCCGAGGCCACGCTGCTCTCCATCGCCTATATGGGCATCTGGGATACGGTCGGTGAACATGGCGTGCCCTCCGCCTTTGGCGTGCTGGCCAAGATGTTCAACTCGGTCTTTCAGTTTCACGATGCGCAGCTCTCCTCAATGGTGGAAACGGCCCGCCATGCGGTGGCCATTGACGAACGGCGCAGGCTCTATCCGCCCGCCTTATGGGACAATCTGGACCGCCTGAACGGCGCTGCGACGGGTGCCGAGCGGCCCATTCAACAGCTTTGGTTCGCGGGCGATCATACTGCGGTTGGCGGCGGCGGCGGGCTTTGCGGTCTCTCGTCGATCACGCTGGGCTGGGTGGCGCAAGGGGCACAGGCGGCGGGGCTGGCGCTGGATGATGCCATGCTGGCCGAAATGACGCAGGATGCCGATCCGCTGGCCGCGATCTCGGGTATCGCCAGGGCCGGTCTGCTGGTTTGGGTGTTGCGGCTCATGCAGGCCGACCGGACCGGGGTCGGCGGCGCACCGGTCGATTGCGGCAATATCGCGCCACCGGCGCGCGTGCGGGCCGGGGCCATGCCGGGATATCGCCCGGTCACAATCCGGCATTGCCTTTGATTACAGCGTATTACCGGCTGACGTTCAGGTCAGGATGCCATCGGCGGTCAACCGCGTCCTGCCGCCCAGATAGGGGTGCAGCGCGTCCGGAAGCCGCACCGATCCATCCTCTTGCTGGCCGTTTTCCAGCACCGCGATCATGCAACGCCCGACCGCCACGCCGGAGCCATTGAGCGTGTGGACGAATTCCGGCTTGCCGCCGCCTTCGGGCCGGAACCGGGCGTTCATCCGCCGGGCCTGGTAATCGCCGCAGACCGAAACCGAGCTGATCTCGCGATAGGTATCCTGCCCCGGCAGCCAGACCTCGATATCATGCGTGCGCCGCGCGCCCGCGCCCATGTCGCCGGTGCAGAGCACAACGGTGCGATAGGGCAACCCCAGCCGTTCCAACACGGTCTGCGCGCAGCCGGTCATGCGGTCCAGCTCGGCACGGGAATGATCGGGATGCGTGACCGAGACCATCTCGACCTTTTCAAACTGGTGCTGACGCAGCATGCCGGAAGTGTCGCGGCCGGCGCTGCCCGCTTCCGAGCGGAAACACAAGCTATGCGCGGTGTAGCGGCGCGGCAGGTCGCTTTCCTCGATGATGGTATCATTGACGATATTGGTCAGCGTCACCTCGGAGGTCGGAATGAGCCACCAGCCCTCGCGGGTCTGATAGCTGTCCTCGCCAAATTTGGGCAATTGGCCGGTGCCGAACATCATCTCTTCGCGCACCAGAACGGGGGTGTTTACTTCCGTTAACCCATGTTCAAGCGTATGAATATCCAGCATAAATTGCGCCAGAGCGCGGTGCAGGCGGGCGATGCCGCCCGACAGCATCACGAAACGCGAGCCCGAAAGCTTGGCCGCCGTCTCGAAATCCATGCCGCCCTCTGCCGCCGAGATATCGTAATGTTCGCGCGGCTGGAAGGCGAAATCGCGGGGGCTGCCCCAGCGGTGAATTTCGACGTTATCGGCCTCGTCCGCGCCCACCGGCGTGTCGTCATAGGGCAGGTTTGGCAGCCCGGCCAGCATATCGCGCAGGGCGGCGTCGCGGGCTTTGGCCGCATCCTCCATCGCCGCGATTTCGTCTTTCTTTTCAGCGACTAGGGCGCGCAGGCGTGCAAACTCAACCTCGTCGCCCTGAGCCTTGGCGCGGCCCACCTCTTTCGATGCGGCATTACGCTCTGCCAGAGCATTTTCGGCGGCCGAAATGGCGGCGCGGCGGGCGGTGTCCAGTGCCAGAATGGCGGGGCTTTGCGGGTCCAGCCCGCGCATGGCAAGGGCGGCGTCAAAGGCGTCCGGATTGTCGCGGATGGCGCGGATATCGTGCATTTGGGGGCCTCATCTGGGCGGATGTTTCGGGCGATCTATGCACCAAACGGCGAGCGGTTTGAACCCGAAAATGCCGTGTCACACCCCGTACACAAGCTGTACACATGCTGTGCATACACGATGTCAGTCATAGGTGCCGGGGGCAGGGGGTGTGTAGGCGTCCGGGCCAAGCTCCTGCCAACGCCGCCATTCGATGTGGAAGGGGGAGGTTTGGGGGGACCACGGATTGTAAAGCAGGTCCTCTTCCGGCCAGTTTGGACGGGTCAGGGTTTCCGGCAGGATCACGCTGCCATCGCCGAAACTTGAATTGACTTGTTCCTGCGAAATCGGGACAGTTCGACAATCCACCGACTTGAGGGCAGAGCCGGAAAAATTGGCTGCCCTCAAGTCGGTGGATTTGTGCATCTCCGCCTGCCAGAGGTTTGCCCCCTGCATCTTCGCCCGCCAGAGGTTTGCCCCCTGCATCTTCGCCTGCGAGAGGATTGCCCCCTGCAGCTTCGCCTGCCAGAGGTTTGCCCCCTGCATCTGCGCCTGCCAGAGGTTTGCCCCCTGCATCTGCGCCTGCGAGAGCTCTGCCCCCTGCATCTGCGCCTGCGAGAGCTCTGCCCCCTGCATCTCCGCCCACCTGAGGTCTGCTCCCTGCATCTTCGCCTGCGAGAGGATTGCCCCCTGCATCTTCGCCCCCTGAAATCTTGCGCCATTCAGGTTGAGATTGGACAGGTCATGGGCCTGAAGATTGCTGTGCCGCAGGTCCAGCCGGTAGCCTTGATAGGCGGCGAATGCCGAGATTCGTTGCTGCACCTTCTGCTGAAAATCCTGCAACGCGCCTTGCCATTCCTGATGCGCCGCTGCGGAATACGCGTCGGGATAATCCGGAGCGGCCGGGAAGGTTTCATCGAAGGGAAAATCAATATCTTCCCCGGGGTCAGGCCACCCGGCCTCGCGCATGCGTTGCGCGCCCGTGCGGTGGCCGATCACCTCCAACGCGGTCTGAATATCGGCGCGGGCGACGGCGCGGGACCGGAGGTCATCCAAGGCCTGCTGCAAGCCGCCGGTTCTTGCGCCATCCTCATCCGGTGTTCCGTCTCTCCAGTCCGCCCACGCTTGTCGCGGGTTTTCCACGTCATTGGCGGGCATTTGTGGCATGTGCAGAGGCTCAGCGCTGCTGGCCGGGGCGTTCTGACGGATATAGGCGCAAAGGATTTCCATGATCTGGACATGAAACCCAAGGTTTTCGCGGGCGAGGCGCGCCAGCGCGTGAATGGCCCCGATGCGGACCTCCATATTGGGATCAGAGCGTTCGATGGTGATGTCATCGCCGGCGGCGTTTTTGCCGGGGAGCTTGACGACCCTTTCGGTGCCCAACATTTCGACCGCGCTATTGATCCGGTCTGTGATCAGGCCCTGTTCGGTGGCCTCGGTCTGGCGGCGGGAGAACTGAGTGCGCAACAATGTGAAGGGAAATGAAATCACCGCGCCAAGGCCCGTCATCATTGCCGCGAGCGTCAGCAGCGACCACCGCAAATCGGCGGGCTGATCGGAGCCGTTGGCAATTGCAGTGCCCGCAAGGCTGTAAATTGCCCATCCGACCCCCAGAAGGAATGCGAAAAACAGGGCCAGCCAGATGACGGATATGAAGGCCATAACCGGGCGCGGGATTTTGGACAGCCCTGAATAGGTCAGGAAATCCTGGTAGGAAGAGCGGCTTGGCGTCGGATTGATTTGAGCCAGCGCGAAGAAGATCACGGCCGTGAGGATCAAAAATCCGACAAGGCCGACGACACCCCAAAACAGGCCCGCAGGGATGAGAATGGTCACAATTTCACTCGTATCCATCAACTAACCCACTGGTCTTAATAGCCATCCGTCCCATATGCCGGACTGTGCGGGTTAAGAGAGTGAAAAACAAGGCAGGACACCACCTTGCGCTTCGCCCGCCCCGACAGTAACGTGCCGCGAATTTTGCAGGGCCCCTGGCCCACCAGAAAAAAAAGGACGCCCCCGATATGGAAGCCATTGGCAGCTTTATCCCCCTGATCGCCATCGTCGCGATCATGTATTTCCTGATGATCCGCCCGCAGCAGCAGCAGCGCAAAGCCCATGAGGCGATGGTCGCGGCCTTGCGGCGCGGCGACGAGGTGGTCACCGCGGGCGGGCTGTTCGGCAAGGTTACCAAGGTCAAGGATGACGCCGAGGTGGAGGTGCAGCTGTCCGAGGGCGTCAAGGTACGTGTCGTGCGTTCGACCATCGCGCGGGTCGTGAGCAAGACTGAACCGGCCAGCGAATAACCCCCTCCCGACGCGAAGGCGCGCCCATGCTGAATATCCCCCTTTGGAACCGTGTGCTGATCCTGGGCCTGGTGGTTCTGGGCCTCGCCTTTGCGATGCCGAACCTCTTTTACGGCCAGGTCGAGCGGCGCAACGATGCGGTGACGCTAATCGAAGAGGCCGGCGGCGACCCCGAGGCGCTGGCCGAGGATGTCGCGGCATGGCCCGCGTTTCTGCCCGCAACGCTGGTGAGCCTGGGGCTCGATCTGCGCGGTGGCGCGCATCTGCTGGCCGAGGTTCAGGTCGAGGAGGTCTATGCGGCCCGCATGGACAGCCTCTGGCCCGAGATCCGCAGCGCGCTGCGTGAGGTGCGCGCCGAGGTGGGCACCGTGCGGCGTCAGGATGCGGCATCGGGGGAATTGCGCGTCCGGATATCGAATGGCGACGGCATTCAGGCGGGGTTGGCGGCGGTGCGAGACCTGGCGCAGCCGGTGGTCAGCATGACCGGTGTCGGGGCCTCGACACTGGATGTGCGCGCCGATGGCGATGTCATCGTGGTGCAGCTTTCCGAGGCCGAGCGCGCGGCCACCGATGACCGGACCATGCAGCAATCGATCGAGATCGTGCGCCGCCGCGTCGATGAGGTCGGCACGCGGGAGCCCAATATCCAGCGTCAGGGCGACCGGCGCATTCTGATCCAGGTGCCCGGCATCGACAGCGCCGAGGAACTGAAACGCCTGATCGGCACCACCGCGCGGCTGACCTTTCATCCGGTCACCGGGCGCGCCACCACCGCCGATGCCGAGCGTTCGGCGCGCGAAATCATCGTGCCCGACCGCGACGATGGGGGGCTGTTTTACCGGATGGAGGCGACCCCGGTTCTGACCGGCGAGATGCTGACCGATGCCCAACCCGCCTTCGATCAGAACGGGCGGCCCACGGTCACGTTCCGGCTCAGCACCACGGGCGGGCGGATCTTCTGCAACTTTACCGAGGAAAATGTCGGGACGCCCTTTGCCGTGGTTCTGGATAATGAGGTGATTACCGCGCCGACCATTCAGGAACGCATCTGTCAGGCCTCGGGCCAGATTACCGGCAATTTCTCGGTTGCGGAATCCACCGAACTGGCGGTGCTCTTGCGCGCCGGTGCGCTGCCTGCGGGTCTCACCTTTCTGGAGGAACGCACCATCGGGCCGGAACTGGGGGCCGATAGCATCGCCGCCGGCAAGATTGCCGCGATCGTGGCCGGTATCGCCGTGCTGGTCTTTATGGGGCTGAGCTATGGTCTCTTTGGTCTTTTCGCCAATATCGCGCTGGTCATCAATGTCGGGCTGATCTTTGGCCTTCTGTCGGCCATCGGGGCGACGCTGACCTTGCCGGGGATCGCCGGGATCGTTCTGACCATCGGTATGGCGGTCGATGCCAATGTGCTGATTTTCGAGCGCATCCGGGAAGAGTTGAAAACCGCCAAAGGCCCGGCGCGCGCCATCGAGCTTGGCTATGAAAAGGCGCGTTCGGCCATCTATGACGCCAATATCACCACCTTCATCACCGCCGTGATCCTGTTTGTGATGGGCTCGGGGCCGGTGCGGGGCTTTGCCATCACGCTGGGCCTGGGCATCATTACCTCGGTCTTTACCGCGCTCTACGTCACCCGGCTCTTTCTGGTGATCTGGTTCGAGCGCCGCCGCCCCAAGAAAATCGAGGTTTAGCGCCATGCGTCTCAAACTTGTCCCCGGCACGACCAATTGGGATTTCTTTCGTCTCGGCGGCGTGACCCTTGGCGCATCCGCCATCGCGGTTGTGGCCTCGGTGGTGCTGTTCTTTGTCGTGGGGCTGAATTTCGGTATCGATTTCCGCGGCGGCACCACCATCCGCACCGAGGCCAGCACCCCGGTCGATGTCGGCGATTACCGCGCCGCGTTGGCGGGGTTGGATCTGGGCGATGTCTCGATCACGGAAGTGTTCGACCCATCCTTTGGAACGGACCGCTTTGTCACGACGGTCAATATCCAGGCCCAGGACGGGCAGGAATCGGTGACACCCGATACCATTTCCGCGATCGAGGCGGCGTTGCTGGAGGTCGATCCAACGCTCACCTTCCCGTCGGTCGAAAGCGTCGGCCCGACCGTGTCGGGCGAGCTGGTGCAAACCGCGATCCTGGCCGTCGCCCTGGCCATCGGCGCGGTGCTGATCTATATCTGGCTGCGGTTTGAGTGGCAGTTTTCGCTGGGCGCGGTGGCGGCTCTGATCCATGACGTGGTCCTGACCATCGGCATTTTCAGCCTTTTGCAGATCCGGTTTGATCTGCCCATTATCGCCGCTCTTCTGACCATTGTCGGCTATTCGCTGAACGATACCGTGGTTGTGTTCGACCGGGTGCGGGAAAATCTGCGCAAATACAAGAAACGGCCGTTGAAGGAGGTTTTGAACCTGTCGATCAACGAGACGCTGAGCCGTACGGTGATGACCTCGGTGACCACGCTTTTGGCCTTGATCTCGCTTTTCGTTCTGGGCGGCGATGTGATCCGGGGCTTTGTTTTTGCGATGATCTGGGGCGTTGTCGTCGGCACCTATAGTTCGATCTTTGTGGCCTCGGCGGTGTTGCTGCGTCTGGGTGTCACCCGCGACTGGACCAAATCCGATGGCGGCGGGGCTGGCACGAAATTTGCCGATATAGATGCCTGAGGCTTTCTGGACCGCCCTGGGGCAACCCGGGATGGTCTGGCTCTGGATTGCAGCCGCGGCCGCGGGCGTTGTGCGCGGGTTTTCCGGCTTTGGCACGGCGATGGTGTTCCTGCCGGTGGCAGGCCAGGTTCTGAACCCGGTCGCGGCATTGGCGAGCTTGGCGGTGATGGATCTGGTCGGGCCGCTGCCCAATGTACCACGCGCGTTGCGCGAGGCGCATCGCGGCGATGTGCTGCGGCTTTGCGCCGGGCTGGTGGTGGCCTTGCCGCTCGGTCTTCTGATCCTGGTTTCGGTGGCACCGGAGGTTTTCCGCTATGGCGTGTCGGTCATCTCGCTGTTGCTGTTGCTATTGCTGGTCCAGGGTTGGCGCTATCGCGGCGTGCTGCGCGCCTGGATGATCTACGGAACCGGTATGGTGGGCGGGGTCCTGTTCGGCGCGGTGGGCCTGCCGGGGCCGCCGGTGATCATGATCTACATGGCCGCGCCCTTGCCCGCGCCGGTTGTGCGCGCCAATCTGATGCTGTTCCTGCTGGGGGCCGATCTGCTGATGGTGGCGATGCTGGGGGCCTCTGGCCGGCTTGAGGTGCCGGCGATCTGGACCGGCGTTCTGGTGACGCTGCCCTATCTGGCGGGCAATATTCTGGGCGGGTGGCTGTTTCGCCCGGCCTATGAGCGGTTCTACCGGCGGGCGGCCTATGCGATCATCGCGTTTTCGGCCCTGTCGGGGTTGCCGCTGTGGGATTGAGGCAAGGAAAGGGTGTGACATGCAATTGAACGAGATCGGCTTTGGCGATGCGGTGCCGGTCGAGGGCTATGGCCCCGGGTTTTTCCGCATGGGCGGCAAGGTCATCGAGGGGCCGATGATCTGCCATCCCGGCGGTGTCGTGGCCTGGGGCGGGTTGACCGATACGGTGCCGCTGATGGCGCTCTCTGGTGAGGTTGACGTGCTCTTGATGGGTATGGGGGCCGATATCGCGCCGCTGCCGGGCGATTTGCGGGCGCGGCTGGAAGCGGCTGGTATCGGGGTCGAGGTGATGGCCACGGGCCCCGCCGCGCGGACCTATAACGTGCTGCTGGCAGAGGGCCGCCGGATCGGGGCGGCGTTGCTCAGCGTCTGACGGGATGCGGTTTTTTTTAGGTGGTGGGCGGGCCCGCCCACCCACCCCGTTCGGGGGTTCCACCCCCGGACCCCCGAGGTATTTGGGCCAAGATGAAGGCCATGGGTCAGCCGGGTGGGGCGGGCGCGTCGATCGCCCCCAGGATCATCACTCGTAATTCGCGCTCGAGCTTGCGGCGCATGGCATCCTCGAACTCGGAATGGTTCAGCGCATATTCCACGAAGGATCCGGGGCCGCGGATCAGCTCGCGCTCGAAATATTGCCGGATCTCGTGACTGGCCCCGCCGATGGCCAGCCCGTTCACGGTGACATCATCCAGCGGGAAATGCTGATAGGCCAGATCGGGGGTGAAGCCGTCGTTATTCTGGCCGTCGCCCGAGATATCGAGGGTCTGGAACAGGCAGGGCGGGGCCTCGGCGAACTGATCGGCGGCAAAGCCCAGGGCATAGCCGAGCGCGGTCGGATACTCTCCCGTCGATCGCGGTGCGCTCTGCAACCGGTCGATCACGGTGGCCAGATCGGCCTCGGTTCGGATCATACGCCAGGGGACGATCATGTCCTGCTGGAACCGGCCCGACCATTCATAGATACCCAGGGCCACCACGCCCGGCCCGGCAAAGAGGGGCTCCTGTACCTCGGGTGACAACAGGGCCGCGATCAGCCCGCTGCGCTGGAGCGCGTGTTCGGCCTCATCGACCGAGGCCGAGACATCGAGGCCCAGAAGCAGCGCCAGCCGGCACTCCTGTGCCCGCGCCTGCACCGGGGCCGCGAGGGCAAGCGCCAATATGAGGCCCCGGATCACCAATGGCCGGTATTTTCCATGCTGGCCCAGGGTTCGGCCGGGGCCAGATCCTCGCCCTCCTGCAACAGCTCGATCGAGATATTGTCGGGGCTGCGGACAAAGGCCATGTGACCATCGCGGGGCGGGCGGTTGATGGTAACGCCGGCCTCCATCAGGTTCTGGCAGACCTCATAGATGTTATGCACCCGATAGGCGAGATGGCCGAAATGGCGGCTGTCGGAGGGCAGCCCGTCATCGCCATCCCAGTTCCAGGTCAGTTCCACCGGGCATTCGGGCTGATTGGGCGGGGCCATGAAGACCAGCGTGAAGCGGCCCTTTTCATTGTCCCACCGCCGGGTTTCATGCAGGCCCAAAAGTTGGAAAAACGCCATCGTGGTTTCGAGATTTTCGACCCGCACCATGGTATGGGCATATTTGATCGACATCTTATCTGCTCCGCTGGTTCGTGATTTGCCCTCATCGTAGCGCCTTGGGCGCGGCTTGACACCTCCCTTGCGGCACAATCTTTACCCGGCGGCCCCGGGCCCGGCACCTCCGCCTGGATCTCATCCGCAAGCGCGGTGATCGGGCGGCGAGGTCTCCCTTTATCTTGCGGTCGGGTGCGGCCCTGGGGCACTATGTTGAGGTCGGCGATTCCCTAAACCATCCCGGTGGCGCGACCGCGCTGCGGCGATGGCAAGGGGCCGGACCAAATGCATTGCAGGGCGGAGGAACGGGCAGAGATGCGGCAATATCTGGAGGCCCTGCAAACGGTGCTGGACAAGGGCGAGACCTCGACCGACCGCACCGGCACCGGCACGACCTCGTATTTCGGGCTGCAATGCCGCTATCCTCTGGCCGATGGCTTTCCGCTGGTGACGACGAAAAAGCTGCATCTGCGGTCAATCATCCACGAGCTTTTGTGGTTTCTGTCGGGCGACACGAATATCGGCTATCTCAAGGAAAACGGCGTTTCGATCTGGGATGAATGGGCCGATGAAAACGGCGATCTCGGCCCCGTTTACGGCCATCAATGGCGCCATTTCCCCAAGGTGACAGGCGGCGTGATCGGCGAGGTCGATCAGATCGCCGGGCTGATTGAGGCGATCCGGGCCACGCCTGACAGCCGCCGCCTGATCGTGTCGGCCTGGAACCCCGGTGAGGTCGATCGGATGGCGCTGCCGCCCTGTCATACCATGTGGCAGGTGCGCATCATCGGCGGCAAGCTGCATCTGCAGCTCTATCAGCGCTCGGCCGATATGTTTCTGGGCGTGCCGTTCAATATTGCCTCCTATGCGCTGCTGCAGGCGATGCTGGCGCATGTGACGGGTTACGCGCCCGGTGATTTCATCCATTCCATCGGCGATGCCCATATCTATTCCAACCATATGGAGCAGGTCGCCACGCAGCTGGCGCGCAGCCCGCACGATCTGCCGCGGCTCAGGATCACCCGCGATGTCGGCTCGATCTTTGATTTCCGATACGAGGATTTCGCCTTTGACGGCTATGATCCCGATCCGGCCATCCGCGCGCCGGTGGCGGTCTAGATATGCTGAGCCTGATCGTTGCACGTGCGAAAAACGGGGCCATCGGCAAGGATGGCGATATCCCCTGGGCTATCCCCGAGGATCTGAAATTCTTTCAGCGCGAAACCCTGGGCGGGGCCATCATCATGGGGCGGCGGACCTGGCAGAGCCTGCCGGTGAAACCGCTGGCGCGGCGGATGAATATCGTGGTGAGCCGCGATAGCGGCTTGGCCGAGCATGTCTGTGCCAGCGTCGAGGAGGCCGTGCAGACGGCCCGCGCGGCGGGGCATGCCCGCATCTATGGCATTGGCGGCGAAGGGATTTATCGGGCGCTTCTGCCTCTGGCCGACCGGTTGCTGGTGACGGAAGTGGATGTCAGCGTGCCCGAGGCGGATGCGTTTTTTCCCGAGTTTGACGTGGGCCAGTGGCACGAGATCGGCACGCTGGAATTGCGCGCCGAGGGGCCCGGGGCCGTGATGCGGGAACTGGTGCGGCGGCGCGGCTGAGCGCGCGCGCGCCGCCACGCTCTGTGCGCCTTAGAGTTTCTTCAACTCCACCGCCGAGGAGCGCCCGTCGCGCCCCTCGCGCAGCTCGAAGCTGATCTTTTCATTATCGGCCAGTCCGGTCAGCCCGGCCTGTTCGACAGCCGAGATATGCACAAACACATCATTGCCGCCCTCATCGGGCGCGATGAACCCGAACCCCTTGGTAGTGTTGAACCATTTCACGGTGCCTGTGGGCATATCCCAATTCCTTCCCGGTCCTGATCCGCCCGCGAGAGTGCGGCGGTGCGGTGGCCCCCGGGGGGATCCCGCGCCAGACGGCCAAGCGGCAACGGCGCGCGCGAACCTCGGAAATCACGCGCAAAATCTTGCCGCGATTCGCCAAAAACGCAAGGTTTTTTGGCTTGTGGCGGGCCCGGCCCTGCGACAGGTTGGGCGGGGTTTTGGGCGGTAAGGGGCAAGGGATGCAGATCTACGGGCTGAAAAACTGTGATAGCTGCCGCAAGGCGCAAAAGGCGCTGGCGGCGGCGGGCCATGAGGTGCGGCTCATCGATATCCGGGCCGAGCCGCTGACCCGCGAGATGCTGGAGAGCTTTGAGGCGGCGTTCGGCGCGGCGATCCTGAATACGCGGTCAGCCACCTGGCGGGGATTGAGCGACGAGGATCGCAAGGGCGCGCCGGTCGATCTGATCCTGGGTCATCCGGCCTTGATGAAACGCCCCGTCATCCGCGCCGCCGACGGCACGCTCTATCTGGGATGGGGCCGCGAGGTTCAGGCGGCGCTGAGTTGAGCGGCGGCGCGGTTTCGCAACACCGCATCCAGTGAAAGCGGCCCGGCCCCGCGCACCACCAGAACAAGCAGCAGAAAGATCCAGAAGGCGCGTTGATCGAGGATCAGCGCGTCGGGGATGGTGTCGAACCAGCTGCCGCGATCGGTGGCCGAGACGCGATGGCCGAATATATCGACCCAGGATTGCGCCACCACAAAACCGATCATGCCGAGCGCGCCGAGCCGGGTGAACAGCCCAACAAGGATCAGAAAGGGCAGCACGAATTCGCCCCAGGTGGCGGCAATGGCCACCAGCCGCCAGAAGCCGCCGATCTGGCTGGCGTCATAGCCCACGGCCTCGGAGATGCGCGGCAGGATCTGGGCATAGGCGTTGAAATCGGGCTGGAAAATCCCGCTCACGCCTTCGCCCAGTTTGGTGCGCGCCGAATTCCAGTAGTAAAGCATGAGCGTGCCGGCGAAGATCAGCCGCGCCAGTGTCGGCATCAGCGCCGGCGCGATGCGGGTTTGAAGCGTGTTGAACAGGCGATCATGCAGTGAAATCAGGGCGTTCATGGCAAAATCTCTTTCATAATGTGAGGGCACCCGTGCCGAGCATCAGGGTGAGAAGCGCCGCGATATCGGCGCGCGGGGCGGCGGCCAGCGTGGCCTCCAGCGCCGCGCCAAGGGTGGTGGCTCCGTCAAGCGCGCGCGCCAACGCCAGCCCACCGGGCGGCAACAGATGCGGCGCGGGGTCAAAGTCGGGGCGGGTGATCAGGACGGCCTCGGCCCCGGCCTGCGGTTTCGGGGCACCGGGCTCCATATTGAAGCGCCAGATCGACAGGATCGGGTGCGGCGAGGCGACAAGCAGGGTGGCGGGTGCAAGACGGGGTTTAAGCGCCATCAGCGTCTCGGGGTCCATCCCCTGGGCCTTTAGCGGCGTGGCATCGGCGGCGTGGTAGGAGGCGCGCATGGCCAGCTCCAGCCGCGCGGTATCGGCCAGATAGGGAAGCGATTCCAAGGGTTTGAACCCCTCCAGAAAGCCGGGCAATTGCCGCCCGTATTGCGAGATCGCGCGCGACCGGGGCGGGTGGGCGCGCAGGAAAATCAGCGCCAGTTGTTTGAAGGTGTCGGCCCCCAGAAGCTTGACGAGCACCGGGAACCCGATCTCCAGCGCCTCGGTCAGCGAGGCCGCCACATTGTTGCGATAGACATCGAAGCGTTTGGCGGCGGGCCTGCCTTGCGGGTCAACCATGCCGGGCGGCACCTTTGCGTCGGGGTCCAGCAGGGCGGCGGTGAATTTGGTCTGGTGCATCGGCCTTACCCCCGGACCGGGGCGAGGATGGCCTCGGCGCGGGCGGCCTCATCGCGCAGCACCGGGAATTCGGGCACATTATTGTCCCACTCGATCAGGGTGGGCTTGGGCCCGCCGCGCGCGATGGTATGGGCATAGAGCGCCCAGACCGGATCGACCACCGCGCAGCCATGCGCATCGATCAGAAGCGGCGCGCCGTGATCGTCGGCATCCTCGTCATGGCCGCCCAGATGAAGCTCGCCCACCGCATCGAGCGGGAAAGCATCGATATAGGCGATCGGATCGGTCTGCTGATTGGTGGCCGAGACAAAGACATTGTTGACGTCAAGCAACAGGCCACAGCCGGTGCGATGCGCCACCTGCCGCAGGAACGCGACCTCCGTCATCGTGGTCTCGGCAAAGGCCAGATAGGAGGAGGGGTTTTCCAGCAGCATGGTGCGGCCAAGCGCGGTCTGGACCTGATCGATGTGATCGCAGACGCGCGTCAGCGTTGCCTCGGTATAGGGCAGAGGCAGCAGATCGTTGAAATAGGCACCGCCATGCGTGGACCAGGCCAGATGCTCGGAAAAGCTGGCCGGGTTCAGCCAGTCGCAGAGATGTCTGAGCCGCGCGATGTGATCGGCATCGAGCCGCCCCTCGCCGCCGATCGAGAGCCCGACGCCATGCACCGAAATGGGGAAATCCGGGGCCAGAGCGCGCAGTTGCGCCAGCGGCCGCCCGCCATCGCCCATGTAGTTTTCCGCGTGTATTTCCAACCACTTGACCGGGCCGGGTTCGGCGCGCAGCTCCGCGAAATGGCTGGCCTTGTAGCCGATGCCCGCGAAAGGCGGCAGGCGATTATCCGAGGCAAGATCATACATGTCGGGCCGGCTCCTCGTGGTGCTGCTTTGGATGGACGTTGACCGGCAGGCGGGCCTGCGCGATTGCGCCGCGCCGGCAGGTCCGGCGCGGCGCGAAAGATCTTCTGGAAGAACTCAGCTTTCTTCCATGTCCATATCCATGTCCATCATCATGGTGTCGCGATACTGCGCCAGAACCTCATCCGACAGCCCCTCGGGCAGGTCGCGCGCGAGGCCGAGATAGCCATCGGCCTCGAGCGTGGCGAGCGTTTCGCCCATGCGCCCATCGGGCAGCTCGATCGAGGTGCAGCTGCCGACCGGGACCAGAACCCAGGCATTGCCCTGATAATTGATGGTCGAGGTGCCGGCGCAGGTGGTGCCGGGACCGGCGGCACAGCCGTTCTGACCGGCCAGGGAGACGCCATAGCATTTTTCCATTTCCTGGGCGGAGGCACCGGTGGTTCCGATGGCCCCGATGGCGGTGGCGACGGCCCCAAGCAGGGCAAGGGATTTGATTTGGGTCGACATGAGGGAAGCTCCCGTTAAAAAAAGGTTTTTCAATTCAGATGCCAGGATCCGGAAATGGATTTGACAGCCATAGGGGTAATGGCGCGGCCCGATCACTGGCCAATCACAGGCCCGTCAAGCACGCCCGTGTGAGCCGATGTTATAAGGGCGTCAGGAACGGATGATCCGAGCTCTGAAATTAAAGTGAGACAAAACAATGGGATGAAGGAATGCGTGGAGTCTGGCCCGGTTCATATATGTCAAAGGGATATTGGCCAGCCGGGGATATGTTTCAGGCCACATGCGCCAATTCGGCTTGGCATATGCGCGCCCGGCGCTTATCTGGGATGTCACCGGCCCACCGATCGGGCCGCTGCGGAACAGGAGATCACACCGATGCGCAACGCAGCCCTTGTCCTGGGAATCCTCGGTGGAATCCTCGGCATGATCGTCGGGTTTTTCGGGTATGGTTATGTCGAATTCGTCAATTGGTTCGGTGAGGTGCCGGATCTGGCGACGCAGGTGGAAAACCCGGGCCTCATTCAGGGTGCCAGCATCGTGGCCCCGATCCTGGCACTTGCGGGGGGCGCGATGGCGCGGGCGCGGGCCCTTTGGGGCGGAATCCTGCTGCTCTTGTCGGCGGGCGGCATGTATTACGCGTTCGGATTCGGCGTCTTTACCATGTTCCCGATCGCGTTGACGGGGTTGGCGGGCGTGCTGGCACTCGCGGCGGGCAGGCCCGATGAGGAGGTCAGCCATTTCTGACAGCTCTGTCAGGTATTCTTGTGGCGCGGCGTGCCTGTCCGGGCGAAATGGCCTGAACCCACGCCGCCCCTGAATACGCGAGGCCGCGCTCCTCCAGCCTTTGGCTGTCCTCGCCGGATCAGCGTTGATCGGGTGCCACGGCCTCCGCAGCCAGATCGGCCACCACCGTTTCCAGATCCAGCACCTGGGTCTGTTTTTCTCCCAGCCGGCGCAGGGTGACGGTGCGCTCCTCGACCTCCTTGCGGCCGATGGCCAGGATCACCGGCACCTTGCCCACGGAATGTTCGCGCACCTTGTAGTTGATCTTTTCGTTGCGGATGTCGGCCTCGGCCCGGACCCCCGCCTTTTGCAGCGCGGCCACCACTTCGCGCACATAGTCATCGGCCTCGGACACGATCGAGGCCACCACAACCTGGCGCGGCGCGATCCAGAAGGGTAGTTTGCCGGCCCAGTTCTCGATCATGATGCCGATGAAACGCTCGAAACTGCCCAGACAGGCGCGGTGCAGCATATAGGGTCGGTGCTTGGCCCCGTCCTCGCCGATATAGACCGCGCCGAGCCGTTCGGGCAGGTTGGGATCGACCTGAAAGGTGCCGCATTGCCAGACCCGGCCAATGGCATCGGTCAGCTTGAAATCCAGCTTCGGCCCGTAAAACGCGCCCTCGCCGGGGTCGAGCGTATAGTCATGCCCGGTTTTCTTGATGGCGTTTTCCAGCGCCGCCTCGACGTGATCCCAGGACTCTTCGCTGCCGACCCTTTTTTCGGGCCGGGTGGCGAACATGATCTCGAATTCTTCAAAGCCAAGATCGCGATAGACCGAGGACAGAAATTCGATGAAGCCAGCGCATTCGGCCTCGATCTGCTCTTCGGTGCAGAAAATATGCGCGTCATCCTGGGTAAACCCACGCACCCGCATGATGCCATGCAGGGCTCCCGAGGGCTCATAGCGGTTGCACGATCCGAACTCGGCCATCCTGAGCGGCAATTCGCGGTAGGATTTCAGCCCCTGATTATAGACCTGCACATGGCAGGGGCAGTTCATCGGCTTCAGCGCATTGATCGATTTCTCGCGGGCATGTTCCTCATCGACTTCGACGATGAACATATGCTCCTGGTACTTGTCCCAATGGCCCGAGGCTTCCCAGAGCTTGCGGTCCACGACCTGCGGCGTGTTGACCTCGACATAGCCGCCGGCGCGCTGCTTGCGGCGCATGTAGTTTTGCAGCTCGGTATAGATGGTCCAGCCATTGGGGTGCCAGAAGATCTGTCCCGGCGCTTCTTCCTGCATGTGAAACAGCGCCATCTCGCGGCCGAGCTTGCGATGGTCGCGTTTGGCGGCCTCCTCCAGCATGGTGAGATGCGCCTTGAGGTCGGGCTTGGTCTTGAACGCCACGCCGTAGATGCGCTGCAACATCGCGCGGTCGCTGTCGCCGCGCCAATAAGCCCCGGCCACGTTCATCAGCTTGAAAGCGTCGGCAGGCACCTGCCCGGTATGTTGCAGATGCGGGCCCCGGCAGAGGTCCTGCCAGTGGCCATGCCAATACATGCGCAGGGGCTCGTCGCCGGGGATGGCCTCGATCAGCTCCACCTTGTAGGGCTCGTTATTGGCCCGATAGAATTTGACGGCGCGCTCGCGGTCCCAGATCTCGGTGGTGACCGGCTCGCGCTTGTTGATGATCTCGCGCATCTTGGCTTCGATCCGGGCCAGATCCTCGGGGGTAAAGGGCTCGGACCGGTCGAAATCGTAATACCAGCCGTTTTCGATCACCGGGCCGATGGTGACTTTCACATCGGGCCAGATCTCCTGCACGGCGCGCGCCATGATATGGGCCGCGTCATGGCGGATCAGTTCCAGCGCCGCGGCATCATCGGCCAGCGTGTTGATGGCGATGGCACCATCGGCATCAATCGGCCATTGCAGATCCCAATGGGCCCCGTTCACCTGTGCGGAAATGGCCTTTTTGGCCAGCGAAGGCGCGATGCTTGCGGCCACCTCGGCGGGCGTCACACCGGCCGCATAGTCACGCGAATTGCCATCGGGAAAGGTCAGGGAAATCTGGCTCATCCGGCCATGCTCCTCATCGGTTTGGCGCCTACGAAACGCCCGGTTGCGGGGTTGTATTTCTGCCCCTTGTGGTGGCCCCTCGCGCCTCGCCTGTCAAGACCGGCAAGCTTTCACTGCCGCAATTTCCCGCGGCCCCATCTTCTTCTTTGTCAAAAATACTCCCGCCGGAGGCATCCGCCCTTGCGCGCTCGGGCAAAGCTGGCCAGAAAACCGCAACCGCAAACCCCAGAGGAGCCCGCCGGATGGCCGCCAAGTTCCTGACCACCGCCGAAAACCGCCGTCTCGCCTATCGCGCGCGCGCGGGGCAGGGGCCGGGCGTGGTGTTTCTGGGTGGGTTGAAATCCGACATGGAGGGCACCAAGGCGCTTTTCCTGCAGGATTGGGCCGCGCGCCGGGGCCGCGCTTTTCTGCGGTTCGATTATTCCGGCCATGGCCAGAGCAGCGGTGTCTTCACCGATGGCTGCATCGGCGATTGGGCCGAGGATGCGGTCGCCGCGCTGAAACACCTGACGGACGGCCCACAGGTGCTGGTCGGGTCGTCGATGGGCGGCTGGATCGGCTGCCTGCTGGCCCGCCGCCACCCGACCCGCGTGGCCGGGTTCGTCGGTGTCGCGGCGGCCCCCGACTTCACCGAGGACAGCATGTGGGCGGGCTTCAGCGAAGCCCAAAGAGCCCAGATGTTGGAGGAGGGGCAGATCGCGCTGCCGTCGGATTACGACGAACCCTACATCATCACCCGCCGCATGATCGAGGATGGCCGCCAGCACCTGGTTCTGCGAAGCCCGCTGGCCATTAACGCGCCGGTGCGCCTGTTGCAGGGCACCGCCGACACGGATGTCGATATGTCGGTGGCGCTGCGTCTGCTGGGTCATCTGCAAAGCCCCGATGCCCGGCTGACGCTGGTGAAAGGGGCCGATCACCGGTTCTCGGATGATCGGTGCCTGGCGCTGCTGCAAACCGCGCTGGATGAGGTTCTGAGCGGGCTGGACTGACCGATCCAGGTCGCCTTTGGGCTCTTGCCGTCCTTCCTGACATCCGCCTTCAGATCGCCTCGCTTTGCCCGCGCGCTGACCGGTCACTTTCCGGGCCGCCGGGGCGGGGAGGAAGAAAACCCTTGCCGAAACCGGTTTCGGAGCCGAACCTCTGAGTCGGGAGAGGGAATTCATGCCGGCTTCACGACCACAATCCAGGCCACGCGCCCGCGTTACGATCAATGATCTGGCCGAGGCTTTGGGGCTGGCCAAGGGCACGATCAGCCGGGCGTTGAACGGCTATCCCGACATCGCCGAGACCACGCGGACCCGTGTTGCGCGTACCGCCGACCGGATGGGATATCGCCCGATGGCGCAGGCGCAGGCGATCCGGACCGGGATGGCGCGGGCGCTGGGGCTGGTGCTGAATGCCGGGCCGGGCAACGCGCATAAACCGTTCCTGACCGATTTCCTGGACGGCATATCGCGGGCTGCATCCGAAGAAAGCTGGTCACTCAGCGTCGCCACCGCCTTTGATGAGGCCGACGAGGTCGCCACCATGGCGCGTCTGGTCGAGGAACATAAGGTCGATGGCTTTATCCTGCCGCGCACCAAGATCCACGATCCACGGATCGATCTGCTGCGCGACCTGAACGTGCCGTTCGTTTTGTATGGCCGCACGGGCGACGCGCAGGGCTGTGCCTGGTTCGACATATCGGGCGAGGATGCCATGCGCGACGCAGTTCTGCGGCTCAGCGGCCTGGGCCACAGGCGCATCGGATTCATCAATGGCGAAGCGGTCTATAATTACGCCCGGCTGCGGCGGGCGGGTTATGTCGAGGGGCTCGCCGCAGCGGGTTTGCCTTTTGATCCCGTACTTGTGCGCGGCGGGGCCGCGACAACGGCTGAGGGGGCGGTGCAGGGGGCGGCGCTGCTGGATCTTGCCGCGCCACCGACAGCGATCGTCTGCGCTCTGGATGTGGCAGCCCTTGGCGTTTACCGCGCTGCCGCGGCGCGGGGCTTGCGCATCGGCCAGGACCTGTCTGTGGTCTCTTACGATGGCATTCCCGAGGCCGCGACCGCCTCCCCGCCTTTGACCACTTTTGCCGTCGATACACGCGCGGCGGGATCGCGCCTGGCGCGGCTTTTGTTTCACCGCATTCGCGGCACCGATCCCGTGCATCTGCGCGAAACGGCACCCGCCCATCTTGTGGCGCGCGGCTCGGACGGGCCCGCGCCGTGCGGCCCTGATAAACCGGCCCGGGAAAACCTGGCCTGATCCTCATATCAAACAAGGGAGAACGATATGACATTGATGAAAACAACGGCACGTGCCCTGCTACTGGCGGCGGCATCAACGCTGGCGCTGAGCGCGGCTGCGGGAGCGCAGACCATCCGGTTCTGGACCACCGAGGAACAGCCCGAGCGGCTGGCCCGGCAGGAGGCAATGGCCGCCGATTTCACCGCCCAGTCCGGCATCGAGGTCGAGGTGATCCCGGTCACCGAAAGCGATCTGGGCACGCGCGCCACGGCGGCCTTTGCCGCGGGAGATCTGCCGGATGTGATCTATCACCCGCTGCAATATGCTCTGCCCTGGGCCGAGGCGGGCATTCTGGACACCGATGCCGCGACGGATGTGATCGAGGAACTGGGTGGAGACACCTTTGCCGCCGGTCCGCTGAACATGGCCGCCGTTCCCGATGGCTATGCCTCGGTGCCGGTCGATGGCTGGACCCAGATGCTGCTCTATCGCGCCGATCTGTTCGAAGAGGCCGGGCTGGCGCCGCCCACCACCTATGAAAACGTGCTGGCCGCCGCCGAGGCGCTGCATAACCCGCCCGAGATGTTCGGCTTTGTTTCGGCCACCAAGGTCGATGAAAACTTCATGAGCCAGGTTCTGGAGCATGTGTTCCTGGCCAATGGCGTCAGCCCCGTGGGCCCCGACGGGTTGCAGGAGCTGGATGTCGAGGCCACCACCGAGGTGCTGGAGTTCTATGCCGCGATCACGGAAGTCAGCCCCGAGGGCGAACTTTTCTGGCAGCAAAGCCGCGAGCTTTACTTCGCGGGACGGGCCGCGATGATCATCTGGTCGCCGTTCATCCTCGATGAACTGGCCGGTCTGCGCGATTCTGCGCCGCCCACCATCAATGACGATCCGACCACCGGCGAACTGGCGGCGGCCACCGGCATCGTGACCAATTTCGCGGGGCCCTCGAACCCCGATGGCGCGGCCTGGGGCGATGTGCGGTATTTCGGGATCACGGCAGATGCCGATACCGACGCGGCCATGCAATTCGTCGAATATTCGATGAGTGAAGGCTATACCCAGACGCTGGCCATCGCGCCCGAGGGCAAGTTCCCGGTGCGCCGTGGCACCGCCGAAGATCCCGACATGTTCACCGAAGCCTGGTCGATGCTGGATGTCGGCATCGACCGGCGCGCGCCTTTGGGCGATCTCTATGCCCAGGAGATGATCGACGAGATCGTCGGCGGTCTGGATGTGGCGCAGCGTTGGGGCGTGGCCGATGGCCAGCTGGCGCTGGCCAGCCGCATCATCAACAGCCAGGTCATCAACCGCCTGGTGCGCGAATACATGGATGGTGTTCGTGACGCGGGCGCGACCGTGGCGCTGATGAACGAGGAACTGGCCGCCATCGAATGATGTGACGGTCCGCGCTGGCCCCGGGTTTTGAGACCCGGGGCCGGCCAAACCCGAAACCCTGAACCGGAGTAGATGCCATGGGCTCTGCCGTCCCACCCAAGGGTGCCGGCCCCCTTGCGCGCCGCGAAGCGCGCCTGGCCTGGGGGCTGTTGCTGCCGACATTGAGCGCCGTGATGCTGGTGGTGCTGTTGCCGCTGCTTGCCATCTTCTGGATCAGTGTGAAGCCCGTTTCGCTGTCGGATCTGCGTGCGCCGGTGCCGGTGGCAAACGAACAGATGCGCGGGCGCCCCGAAGTGGCGGGCGATGCCGCGACCTGGCGCCTCAGGCTGCGCAATTCGGCCCCCGAGGCGGTGATTGCGGGCGTCACGCTGCGCGACACGGTTCCCGAAGGCTTTGAGTTCGACGAGATCGACCCGCGCTGCGATATCACGGATGGTGAATTGTTCTGCGATCTGGGCGATTTCGAGGGTGGTGCGCGCGAGAGCATCGAGATCCCGGGCACGGTCACGCAGGCCTATTTCGATCTGGGCGTCGATGTGCGCGCAACCGAGCCGGTGCTGACCGGCGATGGCGATTTCGTCCTGACCAACAGCGAATTCACGCTTGAGAATTTTGCCCGTCTCTTTGACAGCCGCGATTTCTGGAGCGTGATCGGCGCGACCCTGTTTTACACCGTCTTCGGCACCATCGGGGCGCTCTTGGTGGGGCTATTCGCGGCGCTCTTGCTGAACCGGGAGTTTCGGGGGCAGGGATTGCTGCGGGGGTTTTACCTGTTTCCTTATGTCGCCCCGGTGATTGCCGTCGCGTTTTCCTGGGTGATCCTGTTTGATCCCTTCTCGGGCTCGGTCAATGCGCTGCTCATTCAGATGGGAGTGAGCGAGAGCGCGATCAATTTCTTCGGCGCGCGGCCTTTGGCGCTGATCATGGTCACGGTGTTTGAGATCTGGCGCTATTTCCCGCTCAGTTTCCTGTTCATCCTGGCGCGGATGCAGTCGATCGACACCGATATGTATGAGGCGGCGGATATGGACGGGGCGTCACCGTTCCAGAAATTCCGCTATCTCAGCCTGCCGCAATTGATGGGGATTTTGAGCGTGCTCTTCCTGCTGCGCTTTATCTGGACCTTCAACAAATTCGACGACATTTTCCTGCTGACGGGCGGTAATGCGGGCACAAGAACCCTGACCGTCAATGTCTATGAGCAGGCCTTTGCGCTGACCAATATCGGCGCGGGCGCGGCGGTGGCCGTGGTCATCATGCTGGTTCTGCTGTGTTTTTCCTGGGGCTTTTTCCGGTTCATGAGCCGGGAGGAGGGGCTATGAGGATGGATGGTTTCGCTGCCTTCGGCATCGACCCGCCGGGGGCGCTGCCCCCGGACCCCCGAGGTATTTTTGCCAAGATGAAGGGGGGCGCGTGATGGGCGGTTTGCGACAGGGACGGATTGTCGGGCCGCAGATCGCGGTGCTCTGGGCCTATGTGATTGCGGTCAGCGTTTCGGTCTTGCTGTCCTTTACCACCGGTGGCGCGTTCCGGCCCGGTGTGATCGGGGCGCTGTTGATCGGGGTTGCGGTCGGGTTTGGCGGGGTGAGCGGGCTGCGCGGCTGGGCCCTGACCGGGCTGGCCGTGGTGCTGGCCGTCGGGCTTGGTTTCACGCCTGTCGGCGTGATCCGCTTTGGCGCGGAGATGGGCATTGGGTTGAAGCTGCTGGCGGGCGGGATGTTCGGGCTGGGGGTCGGGCTGCCGGTGGCGCGGATGCTGGAGGGCTGCCCGGCGGGCGGGCTCGACCGCCATGAATTCGAGGAGGCCTGGATCCGGTTTCTGACCGGGTTCGGCTATATCTTTTTCACCGCGATCGTGGCCATTCCGTTCTATGTGATGGTGATGACCAGCCTGAAGAGCCAGGGCGAGCTGATTGCCAACCCGCTCGATTTCACCATTGATCTGAGCCGGGGCTGGGCGTTGTTCCGCTCTTATATCGAGCTGTTTCGCGATTTCAATTTCGGCAGCTATCTGTGGACGAGCCTTTATGTCTCGATCCTGACGGTTGTGATCACCCTGGCCTTTTCGATCCCCGGGGCCTATGCGGTGGCGCGGCTCAGGTTTCGCGGGCAAAAGGCGCTGAGCCGGTCGGTTCTGCTGATCTATATGGTGCCGATGATCGTGCTGGCGCTGCCGATCTATATCGCGTTTTCGATGTTCGGGCTCCGCAACTCGATCCTGGGCATCGTGATGATCTATCCGGTCACCACCATTCCGGTCTCGCTTTACATGCTGCAGGGCTATTTCCGGGGCCTGCCCGCGGAGATCGAGGAGGCCGGGCTGATGGATGGGTTGAGCCGCCTGAAGGTGATTTGGAAGATCACTCTGCCGCTCAGCCTGCCGGCGCTGGCCTCGGTATCGCTTTATGTCTTCATGATCGCCTGGAACGAGTTCCTGCTGGCCTTCATGCTGTTGGATGATCCTTCGAAATTCACGCTGACGCGCGGGGTGGCGATGCTGAATTCATCGGAAGTGCCGCGTCAGCACCTGATGGCGGGAGCGGTGATCGCGACGGTGCCGGTGATGGCGCTGTTTCTGGGACTTGAAAAATTCATGACACGCGGGTTGACCGCCGGGTCGGTCAAAGGATGAGAACGATGTATGACATGACGCCCGACCGGGCAGAGGCGCTGGATGGCGAGGCGCGGCGGATTTTGCGGCTGAACGATCGCGGTGGCTATACCGTGCCGACCGAGGGCCTGTATCCCTATCAGTGGAACTGGGACAGCGCCTTTGCCGCGCTTGGCTTTGCCGCCTTCGACGTGGACCGGGCCTGGACCGAGCTGGAAACGCTGATGGCGGGCCAGTGGGAAAACGGCATGTTGCCGCATATCCAGTTTCACAAGGCCGATCCCGGCTATTTTCCGGGGGCCGATGTCTGGGGCACCGAAGACGCGGTGGGCAAGGGGCCGGGGCGGGTGGCGTCCTCGGGCATCAGCCAGCCGCCGGTGGTGGCGAGCTTTGCGCTGAGCACCTATCGGCGCGACAAGGCGGGCGGGCTGGACCGGCTGCGCGCGCTCTTTCCCCGGCTGATGGCGCTGCATCGCTGGTTCATCACGCATCGCGCCGAAAGCGGCGCGGTGGCAATTACCCACCCCTGGGAGGCGGGCCGCGATAACGCGCCGGATTGGGACGGGGCCATGGCCGCGTTCGAACCCGAGGGCGTGGCCCCCTATACCCGGCGCGATACCGGCCATGTCGACCCGCGCATGCGGCCGACCAAATCCGACTACGACCGCTATATCTGGTTGGTTCAGTTTGGCCGCGAACGCCGCTGGGACGATGCCGCGATTGCCGCGGAAAGCCCGTTTCGCGTGGCCGACCCGACCATGACCTTTACCCTGATGCGCGCCAGCCGGGACATGGTGCAGATCGCGCGCGCGCTGGGCGAGCCCACCGAAGAGATCGAGGACTGGATCGCACGGCTCGAGGCCGGGGCCGAGACGCTGTGGAACGCCGAGACCGCCTGCTATGACAGCCGTGACCTGCGCAGCGGGCAATTGACCGGCTGTGTCAGCAATGCCTCGTTCCTGAGCTGGTGGGGCGGTTTGCGTCAGGGCCAGCCGGTTGACACGTTGCGCCGGGTTCTGGCGGCAGTCCGCTATACAGTGCCCAGTTTCGACCCCGCCGATGCCAAGTTCGAGAGCCTGCGCTATTGGCGCGGGCCGGTCTGGGGGATCATGAACATGATGATCGCGACCGGATTGCGCGAGGCGGGCCTGCTGGAGGAGGCCGGCCGCATCCGCCGTGACACCGCCGGGTTGATTTCGGATAACGGGTTTGCCGAATATTTCGACCCGCAGGATGGCACGCCAGCGGGGGGCGGCACCTTTACCTGGACCGCCGCGATCTGGCTGGGCTGGGCCTCGCCCAACGCAAAGGAGCTTTAGGCTATGGGCGCGATAACGCTGAAATCGGTCGAGAAATGGTTTGGCGAGGTGCAGGTCATCAAAGGCGTCGACCTTGAGATCAACAATGGCGAGTTTGTCATCTTTGTCGGGCCGTCGGGCTGTGGGAAATCCACGCTTTTGCGGATGATCGCGGGGCTGGAGGAGACCAGCCGGGGACAGGTTTTCATCGACGGGCGTGATGCCACCGCCGAGCCGCCCTCGAAACGCGGACTGGCGATGGTGTTTCAGTCTTACGCGCTTTATCCGCATATGTCGGTGCGCGACAATATGGGGTTCTCGCTGCTGACGGCGGGGGCACCGAAGCCCGAGATCGCGGCCAAGGTCGACGAGGCCGCCCGCGCATTGCGGCTTGAGGATTATCTGGACCGCCGCCCCAAGGATCTGTCGGGCGGGCAGCGTCAGAGGGTCGCCATCGGGCGCTCGATCGTGCGCGACCCGACGGCGTTTCTGTTCGATGAGCCGCTTTCGAATCTCGATGCCTCTCTGCGCGTGGAAATGCGTTATGAGATCGCCAAGCTGCATGAAGCGCTGGCCTCGACGATGATCTATGTCACCCATGATCAGGTCGAGGCGATGACGCTGGCCGACCGGATCGTGGTGCTGAGCATGGGCCAGATCGAGCAGGTGGGAACGCCGCGCGAGCTTTATGAGAAGCCGGGCAACCTCTTTGTGGCGCAATTCATCGGCAGCCCCAAGATGAATATCCTGCCCTGTCAGGTGTCGGACGGGGAATTTCACCTCGACGGCGGGCGCGGCGGCGCGGCACCGGGATGCGACGGGGCGATCCATCTGGGGATCCGGCCCGAGGCCATTACTTTGGGCGTGCCGGGACAGGGCCATGTCGACGGGGTTGTCGATCTGGTGGAATATCTGGGGGCCGATAATTTCCTGATCGTCGATTGCGGGCCGGTGGGCAAGCTGACGGTGCGCGCCGATGGCGAAACCGTCGTCAAGGTGGGCGACAGGGTGGGGCTGGGATTTGCGCTGCCCAAGCTGCATTTCTTTGATGCCGGGGGCGTTGCTCTCGCGTGATCGGGGTGGGCAATGCGCCCATTGAAATTCCGGCACCCAGGCGCGGCTGGACCCCCGTGACCGCCACCCGCGGCCCGCGCGGCGTCGGGGTGAATGATTGTTGCCGGTTGAATATATGGCCCGATTTCCAGGCCCGACAGGGCCGGAGCGGTGCGGAATTTATTCGGAGCGGGTGAAAGGACCGGGCGCTGCCGCATCGGTGATTGACCCAAGCGGGCGGAATGGCGCAAGTGGTGCACGAAGAGGATGATCCGCGGCACAAGGATGCAAGAATTTGGAACCACTGGTTTTTCTGCCGGGCATGATGTGTGATGCGCGGCTCTTTGCGCCGCAGATCGAGGCGCTGTCGCGCAGCCGCGCGGTGCAGGTTGGCTGTCTGGCGGGCCCAGACAGCATTCGCGAGATGGCCGAGGCCGTGTTGGCCGTGGCACCGGCGACATTCGCGCTGGCGGGGCTGTCGCTGGGGGGGATCGTGGCGATGGAGGTCATTCGCAAGGCCCCGGATCGTGTGAGCCGGCTGGCGCTGATGGCCTGCGATCCGCTGTCGGACACGCCCGATATGGCCGGTGCCCGCGAACAGTTGATGGCGCGCGCCCGGGCCGGGCGGCTCGACGATGTGCTGCGCGATTTTCTACCGGTGAAATGCCTGGCGCCGGGGCCGGGGCGCGCCGTTCTGCAGGATTTGTTTGTGGAAATGGGGCGCGATGCCGGGGCCGAGCGGTTCGTGGCGCAATCGCGGGCCCTGCAACGCCGCCCAGATCAGCAGGGAACGCTGCGCCGGGTGCGGGTTCCGACGCTGGTGATGGGCGGCGCGCATGACAGGATGTGCCCGCCGCGCAGGCATGAATTCATGGCCGAGCTGATCCCGGGGGCCCGCCTCACGATGCTGCCCGAGGCCGGGCACCTGCCGACGCTGGAGACCCCGGCGGCGGCGTTGGACGCGCTTAGCGCGTGGCTTCGGATCTAGGGGCAAGCCGGGCCTTGGCGACCGGGTTGCCATCCGCGCCGAAAAACGGCGTCTGTCGCCAGCGACCGCTCAGCCGCGCCGCCAGGCTGCGTTTCAGAAACCGCCAGATGGTCGGGGTGACATGGCGATGGCGGGTCTTGCCGTCGGGGCCTGGAACGAAGCCCTCCCCGATGACCGGCCCAAGCGGGGCGGGATCGGCCAGCCGGGCCACGACAATCCCCGCGAAACCCGTGCGCGGCGATTTCAGCGTGTTGAACATCTGGGTGTCGCAACACGCCGCATACCACCGAAAGAGCCCGTTGGGCGACAGCTGCATCAGGGCCAGCCTGTCCTGGCCGGTCTCGATGCGGATCCGATCGGCGGTGGTCTGAAAAATCGCCACCGGACCGGGCCTGTCTTGCCCAAAAAGCGCCCCGGCCCGGGCGCAATCGGCGCAATGGCAGAGCAGATGCGATCCCTCGCCGGGGCGGGCCGACAGCATCCGCCCGGTCAGGCATCCACATCGGCAAGCGAAGTTGATATCGGTGCCAGCGTCCAAGCGCCTATTCGGCGGCGACGCTCGGACGCACCGGTGTTTTGGGCACATCGCAATTGGCGTCGATGAAATCCAGGACCAGCGGCCGGATCTTGTTGCGCCAGCTCTTGCCCGCGAAGATGCCGTAATGGCCGGCTTCCGGTTCCAGATAGTTGGCCTTTTTCGACTCAGGCAGCCCGGTGCATAGCCGCAGCGCAGCAACGCATTGCCCGGGGGCCGAGATATCGTCCTTGCCGCCTTCGACCGTTTTCACGGCCACGGTGGTGATCTTGCCGATATCGACCTGCTTGCCCGCCACGGTGAAGCGATTCTCGGCAATCTCCAGGCCTTTGAAGATGCGTTCGACGGTCGAAAGGTAGAATTCCGCCGTCATATCCATCACCGCCAGATATTCATCGTAGAACCGGTTGTGCTTGTCATGATCGGAGGCATCGCCCCTGGCCACGCGCATGATCTGATCGGTAAATGCCTTGGTGTGTTTCTCGGCGTTCATCGCCATGAAACTGGAAAGCTGTTGCAGGCCCGGATAGACCATGCGGCCCGCACCGGCATATTTGAAGCCGACGCGTTGCAGCACGTGGCGCTCAAGCTGGCCCATGGTGACGCGATTGCCGAAATCAGTGACATCGGTGGCGGCGGCGTCGGGATCGATCGGGCCGCCGATGAGGGTCAGGGTGCGGGGCTGCGCGTCGGGGTCTTCCTCGGCCAGATAGGCGGTGGCGGCCAGCGCCAGAGGGGCCGGTTGGCAAACCGCGATCACATGCGTGTCAGGCCCCATTTCCTTGAGAAAATCAACCAGGTAGAGCGTGTAATCCTCGATATCGAACTTGCCCACGGACACCGGGATATCGCGGGCATTGTGCCAATCCGTGATATAGACATCGCAATCGGGCAGCAGGCTGAGCACGGTCGAACGCAGCAGCGTGGCGTAGTGCCCCGACATCGGGGCCACCAGCAGCACCTTGCGCCCGGTCGGCTCGCGCCCTTGTACATTGAACCGGATGAGATCGCCAAAGGGGCGGGATTTCACGATCTCGGTTTCGATCTGGTGGTCGCGGCCATCGGTGCCGGACAGGATCTGGATGTTCCAGTCGGGTTTTACGGCCATGCGTTCAAAGCTGCGTTCCATCACCTCGCCCCAGGCGGCGGTCATGTTGATGGCGGGATTGGCGATCAGCCCAAGCTGCGGATAGGAGCACATCGCACGGGCGGTGGAGCCGAGCCATTGGTTCGATACCCGGATCGATTCCATCATGTCATATGTGAGAAGGTATTTCATCGCACGGCGACTCCTGCAAAACTGGGCCTGTCGGCGGGGCAGCCCCCCGGTTCAATTGGTCGCTTTGCCCCCTCACCCCGGCAAGGCTTATATGCACATGCAGCATTGAGAGGGTAAAAGCAAGCTATGGGATCAGGCAAGGACGACGCAGCGGAACCGGCGGCAGAGAATATCGACCGCCTGAATACCAATCTTGCAAAGATGGAGGAACTGTCCAAGCGCATGGTCGCGGCCCTTGGAAAAAAGGACCTGAGCACCGATGCCGGGTTGTCGGGGCCGGGGCAGGATCTCTATGTCAAGGCGGGCTCGGCCTATCTCAATGAAATGATGACCAACCCCGGCAAGCTGATCGCCGATCAGGTGGCCTATTGGGGCAAGGCGATGGAAAATTTCACGCAGGTGCAGCAGGCGATGGCACGCGGCGAATTTGAAATGCCCGATGCCGATGATGGCCCGCTGGATCGCCAGTTTGCCAACCCGATGTGGCGCACGCATCCTTATTTCCGTTTCGTGCGGCAGCAATATGAGCTGAATGCACAGGCGATCCATGGCGCGGTCGCCGAGCTTGACGGGCTTGCCCCCACCGAAAAGCAGCGGGTGGAATTTTTCTCGCGTCAGATCGTCGACCTGTTTTCGCCGACCAACTATCTGGCCACCAACCCCGATGCGCTGCAAAAGGCCATCGATACGGATGGTCAGAGCCTGGTGGACGGGTTGGAAAACCTGGTCCGCGATATCGAGGCCAACAGGGGTGAATTGCTGCCGACCCTTTCGGACCCCGACGCCTTTACCGTGGGTGAAAATATCGGCGCGACCGAGGGCAAGGTTGTGTTTCGCAACAAGATGATGGAGCTGATCCAGTTCACGCCGCTGACCGACAAGGTCCATAAGGTGCCGCTGGTGATCTTTCCGCCCTGGATCAACAAATTCTACATCCTGGATCTGAAACCGCAAAACAGCCTGATCCGGTGGATATTGGAGCAGGGATACACCCTTTTCGTGGTTAGTTGGAAAAACCCCGATGCCAGCTATGCCGAGGTCGGCCTGGAGGATTACATCGAAGAGGGCTATCTGCAGGCCGTCGAGATTGTCAAAGAGATCACCGGCGAAAAACAGATCAACGCCGTCGGATACTGCATCGCCGGCACGACGCTGGCAGCAACCCTGGCGCTGATGCAGAAACGCGGTGACAAATCGATCAAATCGGCGACGTTTCTGACCACGCTGACCGATTTTTCGGATCAGGGCGAGTTTACCGTCTTTCTGCAGGATGATTTCGTCGATGCGATCGAGCGGCAGGTAAGCGAGAAGGGCATTCTGAGCAGCTATTTCATGTCCAAGACCATGAGCTTTCTGCGCGCCCGCGATCTGGTCTATGGCCCCGCCGTGCGCAGCTATATGATGGGCGAGGCCCCGCCCGCCTTTGATCTGCTCTATTGGAATGGTGACAATACCAACCTGCCGGGACGCATGGTCATGCAGTATCTGCGCGATCTGTGTCAGGGCAATGCGCTGGCGGGGGAGGGCTTCAAGATCCTGGGCGAAACGGTGCATCTGAGCGATATCAAGCTGCCGGTGGCCTCGATCGGCTGCAAGACCGATCATATCGCGCCCTGGCGGCAATGCTATGTCGGGTTCGAGCAGTTCGGAAGCAAGGACAAGACCTTCATCATGTCGGAATCGGGCCATATCGCGGGCATCGTCAACCCGCCCTCGAAAAAGAAATACGGCCATTTCACCAACCCCGATATCAGCGGCGGGCCCGAGACGTGGGAAGAGGGGGCCACCTTCACCGAAGGATCCTGGTGGCCGCGATGGGAGGCCTGGCTGAAGAAGCGCTCTGGCGCGATGGTCGATTGCTGCATTCCCGGTGAGTCGGGGCATGACTGCCTGTGCGACGCGCCGGGCACCTATGTCATGGAGAAGTCAAACGCCTGATTTTGAAGGGTTTCGCAGATTTTATGCTGCAGCGCAGAAAAAGACTTGAAATTCTGCGACGCAGCATGCATATTCTTTGCATGCGCAGCAATGCGAACCGGATCAAACACCGCCCCCTTTCGGGCAATCAGGAGCAAGACCCATGGCCAAGACCAATGACTTCACCAAATATGTCAACGAAGCAATGGCTGCTTTCCCCGTCGACATGACCGCCTATAACGATGCTTTCAAAACTTCCGCCGCAATGGGCGAGAAGTTCTCCAAAGTCGCTCTGGAAGCGGCCGAGAAATCGACCGAGATCTCCTCGAAATGGACCAAGGACACGCTGGCCAAACTGACCGACGTTGCCTCCGTCAAGGATGAGCCCACCGACTATAGCAAAGCCGTCACCGATTTCGCATCGGCCCAGGCCGAAATGGCCGCCGAGACCCTGGCCTCTTTCGCTGAAATTGCGAAAAAAGTGCAGGTCGAAACCGTTGAGCTGATGATGGCCGCCGGCAAGGAAGCCTCCGAGGAAGCCACCGCCGCCGTCAAGAAAGCCACCGCCGAGGTGACGACCGCCGCGAAAAAAGCCACCGCCGCCTAAGCGACGGGATCAATGCGCCACGCAGGGCTTCCTCCCATCCCTGTGTGGCTCCAAGAGGACGGGTCCCGTAATCTGGGGCCCGTCCTTTTTTTGTTTGTGCTGACAGGCGATTGCAATTTGCTGCCGTTGCACTAGGCTGCAAATGCTGCATTGCAGTGCAAGGTATAAGGGAGGGGTCCATGGGCGACGCCGCAACACCGCTACTGATCAAGCGCTACGCAAGCCGCAGGCTGTATAACACCGAAACCTCGGATTACGTAACGCTGGAAGATATCGCAGGATTCATCCGCGACGGGCGCGAGGTCAAGATCGTCGATCTGAAATCGGGCGATGAGCTGACCCGGCAATACCTGCTGCAAATCATCGCCGAACACGAAAGCCGCGGCGAAAGCGTGCTGCCCATTGGCGTGCTGACCGATCTGGTGCGCAGCTATTCAACCCAGGCCAATAGCGTGGTGCCCGAGTTTCTGGCGATGTCGTTTGACATGCTGCGCAACGGGCAGTCCAAGATGGTCGAGAACATGGCCGCGATGAACCCGCTGGCCAAGATGCCGGGTTTTGAGGCGATGCAGGCGCAACAGGAAACCTTTCTCAAGGCGATGACCGGGGGCATGGGCGCGCAATGGCCGGCACCCACACCGGAGCAAGTGCCGGAAGATGACAGTGGCGACGAGCTGGCCGATATCAAGAAACAGCTGGCCGAGCTGCAATCGAAACTCAGCAAGCTGTAGCTGGCCCAAGAATTTTAAGGAAAATTCTTAGGCCGGAAAACTTTTCATGCAAAAGTTGTCACGTGCCGTAAGCGCGCGCATTCCCCTTGATGTCTTCGGCGGCCGCCAGCAGGGCCCCGGCGATAAAGTCGAGATCGGCTTTGGTCAGGCGGGCGGGCAGGCGCACATCGCAGGCGCGCATCAGCATGGCCCGGGTCTGCGGCAGATCGGGTTGATCGCCGATAAACTTCCAGTTCCAGAAGGCACGCGCGTTATCGGTGCTGAGGCCAAAAATCTGCACTTTCACGCCCCTTGCGGCCGCCGCCTCGGCAAAGCCGCGGGCCTGGGCATCGATGCGAAAACCGGTCAGGTTGAACTGGATGGAATCGGGCGCGCGAATCTCGGGTTTTAGCGCCGGGGGCACCTGCAGCCAGGGCGAGCCATTCAGCAACCCGGCCACGTAATCATGATTGGCGCGGCCATCGCGCACCCGGCGCGGCAGCTCGGGCAATTGCGACCGGACAACCGCCGCCGACAGGTTTGACAGGCGCAGATTGTACAGCGGCAGCATGTTTTGCCAGCGGGCGAATGCCTCGTTCAGTTCCGCATCGGGCCCTTCGATATGCTTGGCCCAGTTCTGTTCATAAGCCCCCGACATGATCACGGCGCGGGCCACCAGATCGGCATCATCGGTGACCAGAATACCGCCTTCGCCCGCATTGATCAGCTTGTAGGACTGGAAGGAAAAGCAGCCCACCCGGCCGATGGTGCCGATCTTGCGCCCGGCCCAGAGCGTGCCGAGCGAATGGGCGGCATCTTCGATCACCGGAACGCCCGCTGCATCGCAGAGCGCCATGATGGCATCCATATCCGAGGTATGGCCGCGCATATGGCTGATGATTACGGCCCCGATATCACCGGTCAGCTTGGCGGCGAAATCGACCATGTCGATGCGGTAATTATCACCCACCTCGACCAACACCGGCTGGCAATTGGCATGGACCACGGCCGAGGGCACGGCGGCAAAGGTAAAGCCCGGGATCAAGACCCGCGTGCCCGGTTTCAGGCCGAGCCCCAGCAGCGACAGAAAGAGCGCCGCCGAACAGGAGGACACCGCCAGCGCGTACCGGGTGCCGAGAAGATCGGCGAATTCACGCTCCAGCAATGCCACGGGCGCGTTTTCGGGCGCGGTGTAGCGAAAAAGGTCGCCGCTTGCCAACAGCCGCTCAATCTCGGCGCGGGCGGCCTCAGGGATGGGTTCGGCGTCATAGACATTGGGAGCGTGCGCCATATTTTTACCTTTTCGAAAACCTGTATTTTGATTTTCTTTACATGCGCGACGTTTGAATTTCCAGCCAGAACGCGGCGTCATGGTGTTTCAGGTCTGGTTGCGTGGCGTGGATGCCGCAGTGAAACGGGGCCGCGGGGCCGCGGGGCCTGTGCCCGCGAGGTCATAGCCGCCACCGGGGCCACCACGCATCACCGGATCAGTTGGGGCCGGTATTTGATACGCTGGCGGCGCTCGCCTGGCAGGTGCCGGTTGAGACGGCGGTTGATGAGGCCAAAGACCGCGATCACCAGCAATGTCACGAGGACGAAATAAAGCGCGACGATCGGGTAGGGCACGAAAGGGTTGAAGGTCCGGTCCGCGAAATATTGCGCGTAATAAAGCGCGTCGCCCTGTTGGCGGAACGCGGGAAAGCCCGAGAAAAACACCAGCGTGGTAGCGTGAAAGAGGAAAATGGCCTCGTTCGTGTAGGCGGGCCAGGCCAGCCGCATCGTGGTCGGAAATACCACCCGGCGGAACCGTGTCCAGCCCGACAGCCCATAGGCATCGGCGGCCTCCAGATCGCCCTTGGGAACCGAGCGCAGCGCGCCATAGAAAATCTCGCCGGCATAGGCGGAGGTGTTGAGAAAAAGCACGATCAACGCCCCCAGCCAGGCCCGCGCGAACCAGCGCGATTCGGCTGTGATCTCGATAAAGCCCAGATCGATATCGACGCCGACACGCGGCAGCATCACGAAAGCCTCGTAGGCCAGAAAGAACTGAATGAAGAGCGGCGAGCCGCGAAAGACGAAGATGAACCATTCCGCGGGTTTGCGGATCCATCTTCGGCCCGAGGCTTTGCCCACCGCCAAGGCGAGAGCAAAGAAGAAGCCGAAAAAAAGCGCCAGCACACCGAAATAGACGTTCCATATCAGGCCCGATCCGATCAGCGTGAACTGTTCGCACAGCGTGATCTCGCCGCGTGGCAGCAGGCGTTCACCATAGCCAAGCGAGCGCAGCGCATAGGCTTGGACGGTTTCCCAGCAACTCATGTCGCGGCCTTTCTCTGGGCTTCGCCCGCAGATGTTGCCTGGCCGTGGCTCAGCCGCCTGGTGAGCCGGCCCAGAACCACCTCGGAAATCCTCGTAAAGCCCAGATAGAACACCAGCAGCGCCAGGAAATACCACAGCCGCCAATCGGGGTGCGGATAGGCATATTGCGAGGTGCGCGAGCCGCCCAGTTCGCGCGCCCAATAGACGATATCCTCAACGCCGAGAAGAAACAGCAAAGGCGTCGCCTTGATCAGGATCATCCATAGATTGCTGAGCCCCGGCAGCGCATAGATCCACATCTGCGGCACCAGGATACGCCAGAAGCTTTGCCGCCGGGTCATGCCATAGGCCTCGGCGGTCTCCATCTGAGCATGTGGCACGGCGCGCATGGCCCCGAAAAGCACATTGGCCGCGAAAGCCCCGAAAACAATGGAGAATGTGAAGACCGCGATGCCGAAATTATAGACCTCATGGACCCATTGCGGCGACGAGCTGAGCGGGATCTTGGCCTCCTGGCAGACGATGAAATTCGCCCCCTGGCGGATGGGATCGGGCCAGTCGGGACATCGGATCTGATGGTTGATCCATTCCAGGCCCTGATCCAGCGCGATGACGAAGAACAGGAAAAACGCGATGTCGGGAATGCCGCGCACCATCGAGGTGTAGATCTTGCCAAACCAGCGCAGCGGCAGGAAATGGCTGCGCGAGGCGGCGGCCCCGAGAAAGCCGAAGGCCAGCGCCACGGGGGCGGTGATGGCCAAAAGCAGCAGCACGGTCAGAAAGCTCTGATAAAACAGCAGATGTACGCCGTTTGTCAGGTAGCACGAGGCCCATTGGACGCCTTCCAGGGTCGAGGGCTCGGCGCAATATTCAAACATCGGCGGTCTTCCCGGAAAGCCGGTAATCGAGCCGGACAACGCCCCGGTCATAGGTCTGCGTTTCGGACAGAACCAGCGAAACCGCCGCGCCATCCTGCGGAAAGAGCGGCAGGCCCCGGCCCAGAAGAACCGGGATGATAAAGAGCGTCAGCCGGTCCAGCAGCCCGGCGGCAATGAAATCGGCCTGCAAACGCGCACCGCCCACCACCCAGGCCGTTTTGCCGCGCATGGTGGCGGCGTAATCGGCCAGGCCTCCGGTCCAGCGGCTGGCCCCTTGGGCCGGGCCGGACAGGTCGGTCGATGTCATGACATGGCAGGGTTTGCCGCCATAGGGCCAGGGCAGATCGAAGCCCCGGACCTGGTCATAGGTGGCGCGCCCCATGATCAGAGCATCGATGCTGGCATAAAAGGCGTCATAGCCGAAATCGACCCCGTCAAAGGCATCCAGAAACCCGACACCGCCCTCGGCATCGGCGATGTAACCATCCGCAGAACAGGCCATGTATCCGCGCAGCATCGGACCTCCGGGAAAAAAAACAAAACGGGCCCCGCCGCTCTGGCAGGGCCCGAATAGGGACGGGATCAATATTGCCCGATATCGTCGCCGAACCACTCGACCAGCAAGGTGTTGAGCGTGCCGTCTTCCTTCATCGACGTGATCGCCGCGTCAAAGGTGTCGCGCAGGTCCGCGTCGGTTTCGCGCAGCCCCATGCCGATACCGCCGCCAAGCGGCACCGAATCGCCCACGACCCGCAGATCGGGATCTTCGTCGGTGATGTCGGTCAGGAAATCGAGATCGGCAAAGACGGCATCGGCCTCGCCGTTGCGCACGGCGGCGACGGTCTCATCGGGGGTGGCATATTCCAGCAGGGTGGCACCCGATTCCGCGATATATCCGGCCTGAATGGTGTTGGTCTGCGCCGCGATGACGCCGCCCGTCAGATCGGCATCGTCGCTGAGCGCGACAAAGACCGAGGCGGTGGGCGGATAGTAATCCTGCGTGAAATCAATCACTTCGTCGCGTTCATCGGTGATCGACATGCCCGCGATGATGGTGTCGTAATTGCCCGAGGTGAGGTTGGGGATGATCGAATCCCAGTCATTGGTGACCCATTCGCAGGTCAGCTCGGCACGCGCGCAAAGCTCATCGCCGAGCGCCCGCTCGAACCCGTCAACCTCGCCATCGTCATTGATGAAGTTATAGGGGGGGTAGGCCCCTTCGGTGCCCATGCGGATGGTGCGGTCATTGCCGTCGGCCATCGCGACCCCGGCGGTCATTGCCAGAATTGTGGCGGAAAGAACCAGATTTTTCATTGTGTTAACTCCCTGTGTTGGTTCGGAAATTGCCCTCAGGCCGATGTCGTGTGGCTGAGGAATTGTTGCAGGCGCTCGGTTTTCGGAGCGCCAAAGAGCGTCTCGGGCGGGCCTTCTTCCTCGACCTTGCCCTGATGCAGGAACACGACATGATCGCTGACATCGCGCGCCAGCCGCATGTCATGGGTGACCAGAAGCATGGTGCGCCCTTCGGCGGCCAGATCCTTGATGACCCTGACCACCTCCTGCTCCAGTTCGGGGTCCAGCGCCGAGGTCGGTTCATCGAACAAAAGCGCGCGTGGCTGCATGCAGAGCGCGCGCGCAATGGCGGCACGCTGCTGCTGACCGCCCGACAGTTGCGCCGGCCAGACATCGCATTTATCGCCGATGCCGACCTTGTCCAGCAACTGCCGGGCGCGGGTTTCAACTTCGCCCCGGTCCTCGCCCAGAACGGTGACCGGCGCTTCCATCACGTTATGCAGGATCGACATATGCGCCCAGAGGTTGAACTGCTGGAACACCATCGACAGATTGGTGCGGATGCGCCGGACCTGGGCCGCATCCGAGGGGCGGCGGCCATGGCCCGCGCCCTTCCAATGCACCGCCTCGCCTTCAAAGACGATGCGGCCTTCCTGGCTGTCCTCAAGCAGGTTGGCGCAGCGCAGCAGCGTGGATTTGCCCGACCCCGAAGAGCCGATGAGCGAGACCACATCGCCCGCCCGCGCGCAGAGATCGACGCCGCGCAGAACCTCCAGCGATCCGTAGCTTTTATGCAGGCCCGTAATGTCGATGACGGGCGGTGTTTCTTGGGTCACGCGGTTTTTCCCTCCCAGGACCGGGGATGATTTGTGCGCAATTTGGCCGTGAATGCAATGTTCTATTGGCGGTTTACCTTGGGTTCGCCGCCGGATTGGCCCCCATTTCGGGCATATCGCCGGGATTGGGCGGCAGGGGTTCGGCCAGATAGCGCGCCGCCGGGATCCGCTCCAGCCCCTTGAGACCCAGAAGGGCGCGGTCACCGGGGACAAGGGCCGCGATGGCGTCTGTTACCGCCCCGGCAATGGCGGCGGTATCCTGCCCCGGCGCGCAGATATAGGGCAGGGCAGGCGTGGGCCGGGTGCGGGCGCGCACCGTCAGATTTGTGACCCAGGGGTCATGTTGGATCAGCATGGCCCAGGTCCGGGCGTCGATCGTGGCGATGTCGGCGCTGTCTTGGGCCACCATCCGGGCCGAGTTGCGATGCCCGCCGGAGAGCAGAGGCCGCGGCGGCGTGACACCGAGACCACCGGCGAAATCGCAGAGCGCGGCCCATCCCGATTGGCTGAGCCCCTCATTGATGGCGACGCGGGCGCGAAGCAGCGCGTCGAGCGGCCGGTCGTCATCGGCGCGGGTGATCACCACCGAATTGTAGAAGCCGGGCGCACATCCCGGCAGGCCGAAATCGGGCGTGCCCACCAGGTGCACCTTGTCATGCAGCCGCGCCCGGAACGGCAGCCCGCAGGTCTGCGCCAGCACCAGATCGGGCGATTGCCAGACCGGCCAGGGATCGTCCGCGCGGGTCAGCGTATCGGGGGCCGCCACGTCACGGGCGCGCAGACCATCGCGGATCAGCGCCCAGTAGCGGTCATTGGCCGCTTCCGTTTCGGGGCGGTCATACATCGGCAAAGCGGCCAGCATGACCCTCAGCCCCGCGCCTCGACGCGGCGCCGGGCCAGCGCGCTGTCGCGGTCATTGATGCCAAGCAGGTTGGCGGTCAGCCGCAGCATCGCATCCTCTTCGTGGTCGCGCACGCCATCGGCCAGAACCACCGACCACAGCGCCTCGATCACGTCCGTGCGATCCTGATGCGGCACCGCGTCCTTGATGGCGCGGGTAAAGCGGACGGTATCGGGGGCCTCCGATTCGAGGATCTCGGCCTCGCCGCGCAGCTTGGCGGCCTCGAAAGGGCCAAGCCCGTGGCGTTGGGCCAGAACCCGGTCGATATGGGCCTTTTCGGCGTCATCGTAATGGCCGTCGCTCAGGGCCACGCGGACCAGCAAAGCGGCCAGCGCCAGACGCGCATCGGGATCGGGCAGCGGGGCGGGGTCGGTCGCCGTCAGGCGTTTCAGAAGCTCTCCAAACATATTGCCCAGATAGTCCCGTTTTGCGCCGAGGCCAAGCGCTCATGCACCCGGTGGCGTGATCTGCCCGGACATGACCGGCACCGCCGCCCCCGAGACGCGGATCGCCGTCAGCGCGCCGCCGGTGCAATCGACGCTGAGGCCGATCTGTGATGGACGCCCCATTTCGACGCCCTGATGCAGGGTGAAGCGGTTGGTTCCTTCGGCGATCTCACCCATCGCCAACAGTTGCGCCGCGAAAATGGCCGAGGCCGATCCGGTGGCGGGGTCTTCGGGCACACCGTGACCCGGGGCAAACATCCGGGCGCGGAAATCGCAACCCTGCCCGCGTGCATAGACGTAGATGGATTCGTTGGATCGGCGGGCCAGGTGCTGAAATTCGGCCCCCGCCGGGCGGGCGCGGGCCAGCGCATCGAGGCTGGCGACCGGCACAAAGAGGTAATCCGGCCCGGCGGCCCACATGGCGGACTCATGGGCCGCGAAGCCGATCTCGGCCCTATCCAGCCCGAGCGCTGCGGCAATCAGGCCGGGATCGGCGGGGCCGGGATGCGGCGCGGGCAGTTTGGGGGCGGTGAATTCTGCCCTAAGTCGCGCCCCCATGCGCGTGACCGTGACAGGCACCAGCCCGGCCACCTCCTCCAGCGTGATCAGATCGCTGAAATCGCCGGGGCTGTTGCGTTTTTGGGCCAGATGGATGGCGCAGCCGATGGTTGGATGACCGGCAAAGGGGATCTCGGCGGTCGGAAAAAAGATCCGCACTTTGGCGGTATGGGCCGGATCGTCGGGGGTCTGGACAAAGATGGTTTCGCTCAGGTTGAATTCGCGCGCCATGGTCTGCATCTGATCGGTCGACAGGCCATCGGCCCCCTCGACGATGGCCAGCGGATTGCCGGCATAGGCCCGGTCGGTAAAGACATCGCAAGTGGCAAAGGGCAGGGCGGTCATCGGGGGCCTCCGGGGGGGCGGGTTTCGCGCCCGGGTGCAAGTCAAAAACAAGCGGAGCACGGACGGGGCGCTCCGCTTTTGGTTGGCAAGGGGGGGAGGGGCTCAGAAATGCAGCGCCACGCCCACCGAAATGCGGGTGGCATCCAGTTCGGTGCCCGGCGGCACGCCGGGGCCCGTGACATCGAGATAGCTTCGCGAAACCTCGATCCGGCCCGAGATGTTTTCGGCAAACATCTGTTCGACGCCAAGCCCCAGCACATAGCCGTCGGCATCAAATCTGACGGGGGCGAAATTGGAGGCCAGCGAGGCGGTCTGATACCCGGCACGGCCATAAACCATCGTGTTGCCAAAGACATAGCCGGCCCGACCGCTGACGGTCAGGATGTTTTCGAGGTCAAAGGAGGCGGGAGCACCGGTGACCTGGTGCCCCCCGGACATGCCATAGCTGAGTTCGCCGCCGAGCACCCAATTGGGACTGACCGCGAAATTGTAGCCGGCAAAGACATCGCCGCTGAGGCCGGTGTCGATATCGGTGGGAATTGCATTGATGTCGGGGTCGGTCACGCCCATCGAAAAGCCGCCGTAGAAGCCTTCGAAGGCGGTGGCATCGGCAAAGGCCGCGGGGGCCATTGCAGCAAAAACCAGAGCGGCGGCGGTGAGGGTTTTGAGGGTCATGGCGAGAAAACCTTTGATGAAAATGTTTTGGTCAGTGAAAAATCTTTTGTGACGATGGGTCGGATGGCCCGGGCGATGGGTTCAAACAAAAAAACCGCCCCTGACCTGCCGGGGCGGTTTTCATTTTTCAAAAGCGGGGCGCGCGGGTCAGACGAGGCGCGAATTATCCACGGCCGCGCGCACGAAATCGGCAAAGAGAGGGTGCGGCGCGAAGGGTTTCGATTTCAATTCAGGGTGAAACTGCACGCCGATGAACCAGGGGTGATCCTTGACCTCGACAATCTCGGGCAGTTTGCCATCGGGCGACATGCCGGAAAAGAGCAGGCCCTTTTCCTCCAGCGCGCTGCGGTATTGCGTATCGACCTCATAACGGTGGCGGTGGCGTTCCTCGATGGTGGTGGCCCCATAGACCCCGGCCACTTTTGAACCGGCCTCCAGCACCGCGTCATAGGCCCCAAGCCGCATCGTGCCGCCCTTGTCATCGGTCACTTTACGTTCCACCCGATGATTGCCCTGCACCCATTCTTTCAGGTGATACACCACGGGCGTGAACCGCTTTTGCCCGGCCTCATGGTCAAACTCCTCGGATCCCGCATCGCCCATTCCGGCCAGGTTGCGCGCCGCCTCGATCACCGCCATCTGCATGCCCAGGCAAATGCCGAGATAGGGGATATTCCGGGTGCGGGCAAACTCGGCCGCCTTGATCTTGCCTTCGGTGCCGCGTTCGCCGAAACCGCCGGGCACCAGGATGGCGTGAAAGCCCTCCAGATGCGGGGCCGGGTCCTCGGTGTCGAACACTTCCGCATCGACCCATTCGACATTGACCTTGACCCGGTTGGCCATGCCGCCATGGGTCAGCGCCTCCCGGATCGACTTATAGGCATCTTCCAGCTGCACGTATTTGCCGACAATGGCGATATTGACCGCGCCGTCGGTGTGGTGGATGCGGTCGGCCACATCGTGCCAGATGCTCAGATCGGGGCGCGGGGCGGGGGCGATGCCGAAGGCGTCCAGCACCGCCTGATCCAACCCCTCGTGGTGATAGGCCAGCGGGGCCTCGTAGATCGAATTCAGGTCATAGGCGGCCACCACTGCCTCTTTGCGTACATTGCAGAACAGCGCGATTTTTCTGCGTTCCTTTTCCGGGATCGGATGTTCCGACCGGCAGACCAGGATATCGGGCGCGATGCCGATGGACTGCAATTCCTTGACGCTGTGCTGGGTCGGTTTGGTTTTCAACTCTCCCGAGGCCGCCAGATAAGGCAGCAGCGTCAGATGCATGAAGATACACTGACCGCGCGGCTGATCATGGCTGAACTGCCGGATCGCCTCGAAAAACGGCAGCCCTTCGATATCGCCCACGGTGCCGCCGATTTCACACAGCATGAAATCGACATCATCCTCGCCGATGGCGATGAAATCCTTGATCTCGTTGGTGACATGGGGAACCACCTGGATGGTCTTGCCCAGATATGCGCCGCGGCGCTCTTTCTCCAGCACGTTGGAATAGATCCGGCCCGAGCTGACAGAATCGGTCTTGCAGGCGGGAACCCCGGTGAAACGCTCGTAATGGCCCAGATCCAGATCGGTCTCGGCCCCGTCATCGGTGACAAAGACCTCGCCATGTTCAAAGGGCGACATCGTGCCGGGATCGACGTTCAGGTAAGGGTCCAGCTTGCGCAGCCGCACGGTATAGCCGCGCGCCTGCAAAAGCGAGCCGAGTGCGGCCGAGGCCAGCCCCTTGCCGAGCGAGGAAACCACACCGCCGGTGATGAAAATGAAACGCGCCATATGGTGCAAAACCCCCGTGTCGGACCGGTGCCAAAGGTGGCAAATCACAGCCCACAATTCCGATACTCACGGGATTTGAGGATAACAGGATTCGGCCACCGGACGCAAGCCAGCCGCTAGATGATGTTGAAGTTCAGGGGGTAAACCCCAAGATTTATTGGATTAGTCGGCCCGCGGCGGCAAGAGCGGCGCACCGGTATCGGCCGGCGGCAATAGCGGGCCTTCGCCGGGCAGCGTTGCCTCGGTGGCCGCGGCCGGTGCCGGCGCGGGGGCGTCGCTGATGCGATCCAGGATCGAGCCGGCACCCGAATTTTGCGCCGAGATGATGGTCAGGGTGATCGAGGTCGCAAGAAACGCGATGGCAAAGCCCCAGGTGATCTTGCCCAGTGCCGAGCCCGCCGAGCGTCCGGTCATCGCACCGCCGCCACCGCCCATGCCAAGCCCGCCGCCTTCGGAGCGCTGCAGCAACACCACGCCGATCAGACAGAGGGCGAGGATCAGATGCACAACGAGAATGACGTTTTCCATGGGGTCGGGTCCGGGCCTTGATGTTCTTTCGGTCTACTTATGAGATGCGACAGGCCGCCGCAAGCCCTTCCATAATGCAGGTGCAGCAAGGGCAACCGTTTTCATGCGCCCCGGCGGGCATGGTGCCACAGTGGCGGCGTCGTTTTTCGGTTTCGCCGGGCTGGCGGCACCGCTATACCGCCCCGGGGTTTGGGACATATAAGGATCGACCGAGATGGCCAATGTCGTGGTGGTAGGTGCCCAGTGGGGCGATGAAGGCAAGGGCAAGATCGTCGATTGGCTCAGTGAACGCGCCGATGTGATCGCGCGGTTCCAGGGCGGGCATAATGCCGGCCACACGCTGGTGATCGACGGCAAGGTCTACAAGCTGCACGCGCTGCCCTCGGGCGTGGTGCGCGGTGGCAAGCTCAGTGTGATCGGCAATGGCGTGGTGCTGGATCCCTGGCACCTGATGAAAGAGATCGAGACGGTGACCGAACAAGGCGTCACCATCAGCCCCGAGACCCTGATGATCGCGGAAAACACCCCGCTTATCCTGCCCATCCATGGTGAGCTGGATCGCGCCCGCGAAGAGGCGGCCAGCAAGGGCACCAAGATCGGCACCACCGGGCGCGGCATTGGCCCCGCCTATGAGGATAAGGTCGGCCGCCGGTCTGTGCGGGTGGCCGATCTGGCCGATGACGCGACGCTTGTGGCCCGCGTCGACCGCGCGCTGCAGCATCACGACCCGCTGCGCCGGGGCCTGGGCATCGAGCCCGTGGACCGCGATCGTCTGCTGGCCGATCTGCGTGCCATTGCACCGCAAATCCTGGCATTTGCCGCGCCGGTCTGGAAGGTGATGAACGAAAAGCGCCGGGCCGGGAAGCGGATCCTCTTTGAGGGCGCGCAGGGCGCGCTGCTGGATATCGATTTCGGCACTTATCCCTTTGTTACCTCCTCCAACGTCATTGCGGGACAGGCGGCCACCGGCGTCGGTATCGGGCCGGGCGCGATCGATTTCGTCCTTGGCATCGTCAAGGCCTATACCACCCGCGTCGGCGAAGGCCCGTTTCCCACCGAGCTGGAGGATGCCGACGGCCAGCGCCTGGGCGAGCGCGGCCATGAGTTCGGGACCACGACCGGGCGCAAGCGCCGCTGTGGCTGGTTCGATGCGGTGCTGGTGCGCCAGACCTGCGCCACCTCGGGGGTGAACGGCATCTCGCTGACCAAGCTCGACGTGCTGGACGGGTTCGAGACGCTGCGCATCTGCACCGGCTATGACCTGGACGGGCAGCATCTGGATTACCTGCCCACCGCCGCCGACCAGCAGGCGCGCTGTGTGCCGATCTACGAGGAAATGCCGGGCTGGACGGAGTCCACCGAAGGCGCGCGCAGCTGGAACGATCTGCCCGCCAATGCCATCAAATACGTCAAGCGGGTCGAGGAACTGATCCAGTGCCCGGTTGCGATGCTGTCGACCAGCCCCGAGCGGGACGACACGATACTGGTGACCGATCCCTTCGCCGATTAATCGCCGCCCCCACGGCGGCAGACCCAAGAGAAAAGGGGCCGAGAATGGCGCTCTCCTACAAAGCCCGCCGCCGCTGGTCGCTGGTGATCCTGATTTTCGGCCTGCCGGCCTATATCGCGGCGGCCTGGTTCTTGATGAGCCTTTTCGAGGTTTCGTCACTTTTCGTCGAGGTTCTGATCTATCTGGGGCTCGGCGTGCTATGGGCCATCCCCTGCAAATCTATCTTTATGGGGGTTGGTCAGGCCGACCCGGGCGCGGCTGACGAAGATGGGGAAACCCCGGACCGCTGAGGTCGACGGGGACGGTCGGGGCAGCCCCTGACCGACCGCCCGCGATTTGGCAAAACGGCGGCCTGACCCTGGGCGTTCAGTCCCCGCGTGTGTTGCGTTGAAACGAATTCATTCCGCAGGCTGAGGCAGCGTTTGCAGAGCAGGGCGCGTTCAGCCCGCGGAATAAATGAGTGAATTCTGTCAGACGCGACACGCGCTAGCGGCGATAATATTCCGAACGCCGCGTCAGGCGAAAGACGCCACGGCGTATTTTTTCGATCTGGCCGTCATTCAGGATAAGACCAAAGGCGCGCAGGGCATCCTCACGCGAGGCGGTGCCATTGCTGCCTTGCTGGATCAGAGTGATCACATCCGAGCGCGCAAAGTCGCTGCGGCCCATGTGATGCGTCGCGAACCCGGCGGCGGCCTCGGCCAGTTCGGGCAATCCGGTGGCCCCATTGTCGCGGGCATAGGTCGAAAATGCATCGGCGGGCTGCGGCGCGTCCGCGATCTCGGGCGTGTCGACGACCGCGGCGATGGTCTGCTCGCGCTGCGGAGGCGGCGCAGCGGTTTCATCGGCCTCGGCCTCGGCGTGATCCTGGCTCAGATCCGGTGCCAGAGCCAGATTGCCCTTTACCACACGGCGCGGGCGCACGATGGATGCGGTGGGCCTGGCGCGTGCCGGGTTTTCGCCCGACGTGGAATCGACCCGCTGTTCAGAGACCAGCACCAGAGGGGCCCCGCGGGCCGCCGCGCCGGCGGGGCGGTCCAGACGGCGTTGACCGTCCTTTTGCACCCGGCGCGGGCGCATGACGCGGGCCAGATCTTCGCGATATTGCGCGGTGTCGTCTTCGGGTTCCGCGGCGTCGCCCAGCTTATCCTCGGCGGCGCGTGCGGCAACCGCCGCTTTCAGATGTTCGATATTGGCGCGTCTGCGGCTGGTTTCATCGGTCGAAAGACGGCTGTCGGTGGCTTCAAAGAGCCGGCGGACATCCTCTTCGCTGCTTTCGGTCTCGGTCTCCAGCGGCTGACGCCGGGCCTCGCGCGCGGCCCGGCGGGCGGCGTGGTCGGTTTCGATGGAGGCCAGTTCGCGCTGCAGCTCGGCCTCGTCCTCGGGGGCGAGATCGGAGGGCACCGGGTCGCCGTCCCCCGATGCCTCCGCGTCGGCGTCATCGGAATCGGTGGCTTCGGGCGCGGCGGATTTGCCCCGGATCACCCAGACGCGCGGGGCGGCGGCCTCGGCGGCGGCGGTGTCGTCAGAGCCTGCCTCGGCTTCGGGCTCGGGCGCGGCTTCGGGCTCGGCGGGCGCGGCCGGTTCGCTATTGGCGGCGGCCAGCGCCGCGATCAACGCGTCAGCCGCAGCCGCATCGGGGGCCTCGGGCTCGGCTGCGGGCTCAGGTGAAAAAGGGTCGGTGACATCCTGATCCTCGCGGTAACCAGCGGTGTCATCGGCGGCCTCCTCGGCCTCCTCCATGGCAACCACGCGGCGAATGCGGGCCAGCTTGGCGGCCACCGACACGGGATCGGGGAGGCTGTCGGCGATCGCTGATACATCATCCGGCGCGGGCTCGGCCTCGATCGCTGAACCCTCGGCGTCGTCTGGCTGACCGGCACCGGCCCCATGATCCGGCGCATCCGCCGCGACCTCGGTCACAAGCGTTGTCGCGTCGGTGCCAGGTTCCGCATCGGCGGCCATTTCGGTGATGGGCTCGGCCATCTCTTCGACGGCGTCCTCAATGGTGTCGTCAGCGGGAAAGCCAGCCATCGCCTGCATCACTGCCGAAAGCGTATCCTCGCCATCATCTTTATCGGCACCACGATCCGCCTCGTCCTCCTGCGGGTCGCCCTCCGGGGCGATGGCCGTGTCGTCATCGGCAGGGGCGTCACTGTCGGCCCCGGATGCGTCGTCGCCGGTTTCCGGTGCGGCGTCATGCGGATCTGACGCGGTGCCTCCGGCGATGGCCGGGGGCGCGTCCTGGCGGTCTGGTGTGGTGGCGGCCGCGATCGGTGCCGCGTCTGCGACGGCGACCGGCGCAACCGTGGCGGGGGCCTCCGCCTGACTTGCGGCAGGCTCGGTGCGGGCCGGTTCAATGGCGTCGGCGGCTTCCGTTACGTCGCCCGCGTCAAGCGGCGCGTCTTCGCCGGTTTGGGCCAGGTCGTCTTCGGATTGACGCAGGATCAGGCCGGATTCGGACATGCGTGCATCAACGCGTGCCCGGGTGGCCTGTTCGGTGATCCGGTGCAGCATTTCGGCATCGGGCGTCGGCGGTTCGGCCCCGAAGAACCGGTCACCGGCGGCCAGGTCGCGGAAATATTCCGCTATCGCCTTCATCGCCGAGAACGGATCGTCGAACCCTTCCAGCGTGCAGGAAAATGTCCCGTAGGAAACCGTCAAAATCTTGTTTGCATCACTCATGGGCTTTATCTCTGCTCCTCCGGCGTAACCCCGGAATTTACCATTCTGAGAAATCTTCTGACAAATCTATTCCATTCAATCCCGACACCATTTGGGCCATTGTTTGATTTCTGACCGGAAAAAAGGCGATATCTTGCCAGTCTTATCCTCAAACATCCAATCTGACACTTTGGTGACATTATTGGGCGCGGGCGAGCTTAACCCTCGCGATCTTGCCGACTCTTTAAGCATCGCGCCGAAACTTGTGGCCGCCGATGGCGGTGCCGACAGGGCCCTGGCGCTGGGGCACCGGCCCTCGGCGGTTATCGGCGATCTCGATTCGCTTTCGGAGCGCGCGCGCGCCGAATTGCCCGGCGACACCCTTATACATGTGCCCGAGCAGGAGAGCACGGATTTTCAGAAAACACTGTCGCGGATCGCGGCACCGGGGGTTGTGGCGCTTGGCCTGACCGGCGGGCGCAGCGATCATGAACTGGCGGCCTGGCATGTCTTGATGGCCCAGCCCACGCCGCGCTGTGTGGTCGTGGCGGCCGAGGATATCGTGTTTTTATGCCCCGCCGATCTGCGCCTCGATCTGCCGGTGGGCACGCGGGTCTCGCTCTTTCCCATGGCCCCGGTCACCGGCCGCTCCGACGGACTGGCCTGGCCCATTGACGGGATCGGTTTCGCGCCGGGCAAGCGTATCGGGACGTCGAATGAAACCTGCCGCGGGCAATTGCACGTGACCATGGATGCGCCGGTGATGTTGGTGATCCTGCCCAAAGCCCATCTCGGGGCGGCGTGTTCTGCGCTGTTCTAGCGGCGCTTTTTCGCTCGCCACCGCCGCGTGGCTTGTGTAAACCCGCAGGCAGCCGCAGCAAGGGTGCCACCGAGATGACCGCAAAGCTTTCCCCCATCGACAAGGCCAAATTCGTGGCCGCCAAACGCGCGGTCGATTATGTCGAGGATGGCATGCGCATCGGGTTGGGCACCGGGTCGACCGCCGCCTGGATGGTGCGCTGCCTGGGTGAGCTGGTCCGCGACGAGGGCATCAAGGTGACCGGCGTCGCCACATCGACGCGCACCGCCGATCTGGCGCGCCAGGTCGGCGTGCCGATCTCGACGCTCGATGAGGTCAAATGGCTGGATCTGACCATTGACGGTGCCGATGAATACGACCCGCAGCTGAACCTGATCAAGGGCGGCGGCGGGGCGCTGTTGCAGGAAAAGATCGTGGCCACCGCCTCCGATCAGATGATCGTGATTGCCGATATCACCAAGCAGGTCGAGACGTTGGGGGCGTTCCCGTTGCCGGTTGAGGTCATTCCCTTTGGCTGGCAGACCACGAAGGCGCTGGTCGAGGAAATGCTGGGAAAACTGGATGTTCTGGGCAATACCGCGTCGCTCAGGCTGGATCATGATAAACCGTTCCGCACCGATGAGGGCAATTTCATCCTCGATCTGCATCTGCGCCATATCCCGAATCCGCAACAGTTGAGCCTGGTGCTTAACCAGGTGCCGGGCGTGGTGGAAAACGGTCTCTTCCTCGATATTTGCGATGTCGTGGTGATCGGCAATGGCGACGGAACGGTCGAGGTCCGCGATATCAATAACGGTACGGTCGAACATGAGCGGATCGAGATCGTCGATACCGACAATCTGTTTCTGGATATCGCCGATTAGGCCGACGCTGTGCGCCGGGCCCGCACCGGGCATTGTTCGGCGCTGCGGGGCGGCGGGGCTGGCGGGGGGGCATACCCGTTCCGCGAGGAATATTAAGGGATTTCGATGACATGAGCGGATTTGACTATGATCTTTTCGTGATTGGCGGCGGCTCGGGCGGGGTGCGCGCGGCCCGGATCGCGGCCGAACATGGCGCAAGGGTCGCGCTGGCCGAAGAATACCGTATGGGCGGCACCTGCGTCATTCGCGGCTGTGTGCCGAAAAAGCTGATGGTGTTCGCCTCGGGCTATGCCGCGCAGATGCGCGATGCCGCCGCCTATGGCTGGGATGTGCGGTTCGGCGGCTTTGACTGGGGCGCATTCCGCAGCAGGCTGGATGGCGAGCTTGACCGGCTTGAGGCTGCTTATCGCAGAAATCTGGACCGCTCCGGGGTAACGATCTTCGACACCCGCGCCATCATCGCCGATCCGCATGGCGTGGCCCTGGCGGATGGCACGCGGATCACCGCCAAGCATATTCTGGTAGCCACCGGCGGCTGGCCCTCGGTGCCCGATTTTCCGGGTTCCGATCTGGCGATGACATCGAATGAGATGTTCAAGCTGGAGACGCAGCCCGAGAGCATTCTGGTTGTCGGCGGTGGCTATATCGCCTGTGAATTTGCCGGCATCTTCAACGGTCTCGGCACCAGGGTGACGCAATATTACCGCGGCGCCCAGGTGTTGCGCGGGTTCGATGACGAGGCGCGCGGCCATGTCGCCGATGCGATGCAGGCGCGCGGCATCGAGCTGCATCTGGGCTGTCACGTGATGGAGATGCAAAAGGTCGATGGCGGCATCCGGGTCAAGGCCACCAATGGCAGCGAAGAGGTTTATTCAACGGTGCTCTACGCCACCGGGCGCAAGGCCAATACCGCCGGGCTGGGGCTGGCAGAGGTCGGCGTGGCCCTGAAACGCAACGGCGCGATCCTGGTCGATGCCTATAGCCAGACCAATATCCCCTCGATCTATGCGGTGGGCGACGTGACCGACCGGGTCAACCTGACGCCGGTGGCGATCCGCGAGGGGCACGCCTTTGCCGATACCGTCTTTGGCGGCACCCCGCGTGCCGCCGATCACGACCTGATCCCGACTGCGGTCTTCACGCAGCCCGAACTGGGCACCGTCGGGTTGAGCGAGGAGGCCGCGCGCGACGCGGGCCCGATCGAGATTTATTCCGCCGCCTTTCGCCCGATGCAGTCGATGTTTGCCGGCCATCAGGAACGTGTGCTGATGAAGCTGATTGTCTGTGCCGATACGCGCAAGGTTCTGGGCGTGCATCTGGTGGGCGATCACGCTGGCGAATTGATCCAGCTGGTCGGCATCGCTATCAAGATGGGAGCCACGAAAGAGGATTTCGATCGCACCGTTGCGGTGCATCCGACCATGTCGGAAGAGTTGGTGACAATGAAAACACCGGTGCGCACGGCTTGATTTCCGGGCCGTTTGGGCACAGGTAGCAATGGAACGCCGCGCAGCTTCGGGGCGCGGCACGATAAACAGAGGGAAGTTGGCTGGTATGGCAGGTAATTCTGGCGGACCTTGGGGCGGCGGTGGCGGCTCCAATGGTGGGGACAATCGGGGCGACGATGATCGCGGTCGCGGGCCGCGCAGGCCCGGCGAGGGGCAGCAGATCCCCGAGATCGACGAGATCATGCGCAAAGGCCAGGAGCAGCTGCGCGTCCTGATGGGCGGGCGCGGCGGCAATCGCGGCGGCGGCGATGGCGGCGGAGAAGCCCCCCAGATCGGGCGCGGCGGTATCACCGTCGCGGTGCTGGCGGTGATCGGGCTCTGGCTCTATGCCTCGGTCTATTCGGTCCAGCCCGAGGAACAGTCGGTTGAACTGTTTCTGGGCGAGTTCTCTTCGGTCAACGATCCCGGCCTGAATTTCGCGCCCTGGCCGCTGGTCACCGCCGAAGTTCTGGAGGTGACGACCAACCGGACCGAATCGATCGGCACGGCGCGTCCCGGCGGCTCCGATACGGGCCTGATGCTGACCACGGATGCCAATATCGTCGATATCGATTTCGAGGTCGTCTGGAACATCTCGAACCCGCGGCTGTATCTTTTCAACCTGCGCGACCCCGAGGCGACGGTGCGCGCCGTCTCTGAGGCCGCCATGCGTGAGATCATCGCCGCATCGCAGCTGGCCCCGATCCTCAACCGAGACCGGGCGCTGATTGCCGACACGGCCGAGGAACTGATCCAGTCGACGCTGGACAGCTATGAGAGCGGCATCAATATCGTACGTCTCAACCTCGACCGCGCCGACCCGCCAAGCGAGGTGATCGACGCCTTCCGCGACGTGCAGGCCGCCGAACAGGAACGCGACCAGCTGCAACGCCAGGCCGATGCCTATGCCAACCGGGTTCTGGCCGGTGCGCGCGGTGAAGCCGCACAGGTGCTGGAAGAGGCCGAGGGCTATCGTGCCCTCGTCGTCAACCAGGCCTCGGGTGAAGCCAGCCGGTTCCTGGCGGTGCTCGAGGAGTACCAGCAGGCCCCCGAAGTGACCCGCCGCCGTCTTTATCTTGAAACGATGGAACGGGTGCTTGGCGGTATGGATACGATGATCCTGGATACCGATACCGGCACCGGGGCAGGGGGCATCGTGCCGTACCTGCCGCTCAACGAACTGCTTAACCGGGGGAATAACTGATGCGTAAGATGACAGCCCTTGTGGTCGCCGCGGTGATCGCGGTCGTGCTGCTGCTCAGCTCGGTTTTCGTGGTCGATGAACGCCAGCGCGCGCTGGTTCTGCAATTCGGTCAGATCCGTAACGTGATCGAAGAGCCGGGCCTGAATTTCAAGATCCCGTTCATTCAGGAAGTGGTCTATTACGATGACCGCATCCTGTCGCTCGACACCGCCGCCATCGAGGTCACACCCGCCGATGACCGGCGTCTGGTGGTCGATGCCTTCGCGCGATATCGCATCGTCGATGCCGAACAGTTCCGTCTTGCGGTGGGCGTCGGCGGTCTGCGTGAGGCCGAGCGTCTGCTGGAAGACATCCTGAACCCGCAGATCCGCGCGGTTCTGGGTTCCGACGGCGTCACCTCCGATACCATCCTGTCGGCGGAACGCGCCAGCCTGATGGCGCGGATCACCGAACAGTCCCGGCTGCGCGCGTTGCCGCTTGGCCTGGATGTTCTGGATGTGCGTCTGAAACAGACCGAACTGCCACAGCAGAACCTTGCCGCCACCTTCTCGCGGATGCGGGCCGAACGTGAGCGCGAGGCGACGGATGAACGCGCGCGTGGTGAAGAAGCCGCGCAAAGGGTCCGGGCGCTGGCCGACAGGACGGTGGTCGAGCTGGTCTCGGATGCCAACCGCGAGGCCGAAATCACCCGCGGTGAGGCCGATGCCGAACGCAACCGGATCTTTGCCGAAGCCTTCAACCGGGATCGCGATTTCTTCGAGTTCTACCGCTCGATGGCGGCCTACGAGCAGGCGTTCCAGGGGGCGAATACGTCGATGGTGCTGTCACCCGACAGCGACTTCTTCGAGTTTTTCGCCGATCCCATGGGCGGCGGGGCGATTGCCGCGCCTGTGGCGGAGTAAAACGGATGCTCCAGACGATCCTCTGGGGGCTCGGACTGGTGCTTGTGATCGAGGGGCTGGCCTATGCGCTGGCCCCTTCTTTCATGAAGGACCTGATGGCCCGGATGATGCATGAACCGGTCGAGACCCTGCGCATCGCGGGGTTCGGCGCATTGCTGATCGGCACCTTCCTGGTGATCCTGAGCCAGCTATTCTGGGCCTGAGGCGAAACGCGAGAAACAATTCTCTTAGCCTTCCGGCCCTGGCGCGCCTAATGTCACGACATGGCTTACAATTATGACGCGCTCTACGGGTCCATGCCGAACGCCCTGGGCGATCCGACACCGGTTTTCGTCGATTTCTTTGCCGGGCTGGACGGTCCGACCCTTCGGGTTCTCGATATCGGCTGTGGCCAGGGCCGCGACGCGCTTTTCATCGCCCGTCTGGGCCACGAGGTTGTCGGCGTCGATCTCTCGCCGAACGGGATCCGCGATCTGAGCGCGGCGGCGCGCCGGGAAGATCTGCCGATCGAGGCCATCGCCGCAGATATTACAAACTTCACCCCGGAGGGGGCGTTCGACGTGCTGCTTATCGACCGGACGCTTCACATGCTGTCGGTGACCGACCGTCTGGACACCCTCACGCGCCTGATCGGTCATGTTGCGCCCGCCGGATGGGTTCTGATCGCCGATGAGCGGTCCAATCTGGCCGGGTTCAAACCTGTGTTCGAGGCGCATCGCGCCGGGTGGCGGATCGCGTTGGAAGCGAAGGGAAATCTGTTCCTGCAGCGTCTTTGAAACCCATTTCCCCGCAATCCCTTGCGCATGCAGACCAGGGTTTCCGGGGCCTTGGGCTCAGCGCCTCTGCCGATCAAGGCTTGGCTGGGCCTTGCCGTTTCGGGCTCCGATGCGCCGCGCAAGACCGAAGGCCAGATGGCTGACGATGGCGCGCAATCCCGCTATGGCCGCCCGGATTTCTGCACCAGTCAGGCGGCGTTCCCTCCGGCGCGGGCGCTGCCTGTCACGACGTTGCTTTTCAAGATAAAGCGCCCGTGCAACCGCAAAGCGGCTGGTGCCCTGCGCCCTCCCGGCGCGGCGGGTGGGGTCAAGGTCGGGGTTGTCCAGATACATCGGTCTGTCCTCCTGTCGGGGATACATGCCGGCATGTCTAGCAATTGATCGGCCCTGATATTTCGGTTATGACCGAAGCATTATGAAAATCGCCCTGATTTCCGAAACCGCGCAGCTTATTGGCGATCCGGCCCGCGCAAACATGCTGCTGGCGCTCAAGGAGGATGGCGAGATATCCGCCAGTGCGCTGGCCTCGGTGGCGGGGGTGGCCCCAAGCACGGCCAGCGGACATCTGGCGAAACTGGTCGCCGCCGGGCTGGTTGTCATGCGAAAATCCGGCAGGCAGAGATATTACAGCCTGGCGGGATTTGCCGTTGCCGAGGCACTGGAAAGCATCGAGGGCGTTGCAAATACCTTGTCGGGGCATGGGGTGCGCCCGGCCGGGTTGGACCCTGCCTGCCTGCATGCGCGCTGCTGTTTCGATCACATCGCCGGGCATGTCGGCGTGCGGATCTGCGACGCGATGTTTGCCCGGCAGTATCTCAGCCATATGCCGGGCGGCGTCGAGCTGAGCGATGCGGCGAAGGACTGGCTTGGGACGCTCGGAGTCGATCTTGCCGGTCTGGAGCATTCTCCACGCCGTCTGGTGCGCCTGTGTTCCGATTGGAGCATGAATTCGCTGCATGTCGGCGGCGCGGTCGGGGCGGCCATCCTTGACCGGCTGCTGCGGCGCGACTGGATGCGCCGGACCCCGGGCAGTCAGGCCTTGCGGCTGACGCCGGCGGGCCAGGCCGGGCTGCGTCAGGGTCTCGGCCTCGATCTTTCCCGCGCTCCGCACCGCTGAGCCGGCAGGCTCGTGTGCAATGTCGCCGGTGCGGGGGCGATTGACGTGCCCGGCCGATCCGGGAAATGCTCGGCCATGGATATCACCCTGACCGCCCAGACCAGTGCGCCGCCCCGCCAGACCCTTGGCCCGCTGATTGATGAGTTCAACGCCCTGATGGCGGGAAAGCTGTCAGACGCAGGCGGCCCCGAGGTCGACCCGCGCGGCGCGACCGACCAGCTCTGGGCCGATATGGTGCCTTATTTGCCGCCACAGGGGCAGATTTTTCTGGCCCATGCCGGGGCGCGGCTGGTCGGGTGCGGTTTCCTGCGCCGGATCCGGCCCGATGCGGCCGAGATGAAGCGGCTCTATGTGCTGCCCGCCTGTCAGGGTCAGGGGTTGGGCCGCCGCCTGATCGAGGCGCGGATCGATGCCGCCCGCGCCATGGGGCTCAACGATCTCTACGCCGATACGATCGTCGGAAATGACGATATGCTGCGCCTTTATGAGCGGTTCGGGTTCAGCCGGATCGACCGCTACCCCGAAAATGCCAATCCGCCCGAACGCGACCCCTGGCTGGTTTATCTGCACCGCCCGGTTGGCTGATCCCGGCGCTTGCGAAACAGGCGATATCACGCCCATGTGACCAAGGTTTCAGGCCAATTGGTTGATTGACACCGCGTGCGGCCAAATATCAACTGATACCAAAGAGCAGGGACCCCCTGAACCGCTTTGACAGGAGAATAGAGAGTGACCATCCAAAAATCACCCGCACGGGCCGTCGTGGCGACCAGACCCGCCGCGAGCGCCAGGCAGGCATATACGGCATCCACCCTTTTGCTGATCGTCGCCATGGCGCTGGCGGCCGTGTTGAGCAGCGCGTTGCCGTCGCGCGCGCAGAGCGCCGGGCCGGGCAGCTTTGCCGACCTGGTCGATCAGGTGGGCGACTCGGTTGTGAATATCACCACAACCAGCCTTGTGGCATCGGCCACCGGGCCCCGACCGCAAGTGCCCCCGGGATCGCCGCTCGAGGATTTCTTCAACGAATTCATGGACCGTCAGGGCCCCGGCAATGGTCCGGGCCAACAGCAGCCGCGCCGCGCCAATGCGCTTGGCTCGGGTTTCGTGATTTCCGAGGATGGCTACATCGTCACCAACAACCATGTGATCGTCGGGGCGGATGAGATCATGATCGAATTCCGCTCGGGGCTGGAACTGCCGGCAACGGTGGTCGGCACCGATGAAAATACCGATCTGGCGCTTTTGAAAGTCGAGCCCGAGGAACCGCTGCCTTTCGTGTCCTTTGGCGATAGTGACGCGATGCGTGTGGGCGATTGGGTGATGGCGATGGGCAACCCGCTGGGCCAGGGGTTTTCGGTTTCGGCCGGTATCGTTTCGGCCCGCGAACGGGAGCTTTCGGGGGCCTATGACAGCTTCATCCAGACCGATGCCGCGATCAACCGGGGCAATTCGGGCGGCCCGCTGTTCAATCTCGATGGCGAGGTTATCGGCGTTAACACGGCGATCCTCAGCCCCAATGGCGGCTCGATCGGGATCGGGTTTTCGATGGCGTCGAATGTCGTCAGCCGGGTGATCACGCAGCTGGAGGAGTTCGGCGAAACGCGGCGTGGCTGGCTGGGCGTGCGCATTCAGGATGTGACGATGGAAATTGCCGAGGGCCTTGGGCTTGAGACGGCCGCGGGCGCGCTGGTTACGGACGTCCCCGAGGGGCCCGCGCTGGAGGCCGGGCTGGAAGTGGGCGATGTCATCACCAGCTTTGACGGCATTTCGGTCGAGGATACGCGCGAATTGGTGCGGATTGTCGGCCAGTCGCCGGTCGGTGACACGGTGCGTGTTATTGTGCTGCGCGATGGGGCGACCCAGACGCTGCTGGTGACGCTTGGGCGGCGCGAAACCGAAGAGCGCGTGGCCTTTCCCGATGCCGGTGAAACGCCCCCCGAGCCGGAGAACACCGTCTTTCTGGGCCTGACTCTGATGCCGCTGACCGATGAATTGCGCGCCGAGAACGCCGCGCAGGACGTGGAAGGCGGGCTCTTCATCAGCGCGGTCGACCCCGCCAGCGAAGCCGCCGCGCGCGGTCTGATGGCCGGTGATGTGATCACCGAGGTTGGCCAGCAGCCGATCGCGGATATGGGGGCGTTGCGCGCCCGCGTGAGCGATGCCGAGGCGGCCGGGCAGAAGAGTGTGTTGTTGCTCATCCGTCGCGATGGCAATCCGCGGTTCGTGGCATTGCCCATCGGAGACGAGGAATAAGGGCGCCGCGCGCCTTTTATGCAGGACGCCCGGCCTGTTCGTTCAGGCCGGGCGTTTTGTTATCTGCGGGGTGCGGACCCGTCAGGCCAGGATGCCCGGGGCCGCGAAATCTGTGACGCAGGGCAATGCGATCGGTGTTATCCGCCGGCCCTAGGGCCGCGAATGGCGGCGGCCTCGGGATCCCAGACCGCCAGCCCCAGGAGCCGCGCAGCCGCCAGCGACAGCACGCCCGAATTCAGCCCCTGTGGGCGTTGATATTGCCGGATCGCGCGCCGGGTGCGCAGATCCATCGCGCCGGTGACCGGCCCGCGATAGACCCCGCGCGCGGCCAGCGCGCGTTGCACCGTGGCAATGAATTCGGGGCTGGTTTCGGCCTCGCAGGGGACCTCGAACCACAGATCGTTGCGCGCCTGAACGATGCGCTGGTTGGTCTCGGTGCGAAACACCGCAGGGGCCCGGACGGTGCCGTCGGCCGCCAGTTCGGGGGGCTGCACGATGATCTGTTCGGTCACCGTCTCGATGACCGCGGGCGTTACGTCGCGGGCATAGCAGGCGTTGGGCCGGGCGTCCTCGGGGCCTTGGCCACGCGTCACGATGGTGCCGTCGCGGTCCAGGAGCCGCGCAACCTCGGGCGAGGTCAGGGGGGCGCATGCGGCAAGCAGGCCGACCACGCCCACGCCAAGAAGGGGGAGGAATTTCATATCGCGCCTGTATCCGGTTTCTGCCGCCCTTGTTTCGGGGGCTATTCTGCGTGACCGCAGTCTAGCGGGTTTTGCGCGGTTGCGAAAGCGCCAGCGCATAGAGCGCGCGCCGGGTGTGGCGCGCAGGCCGGCGCGGGTGTCACGATGGACAAAAACAGAACATCTGGCCGGCGTCGATCAGCGGCAAGAGGCGCGCGAAAAAAGCGGTGCTTTCAGACTGGCAAACCGGCGCTTGTGTCGCTACCTAAGCTGAAACCCGAATTTAAGGACCCGCGGATCATGGCAAAAATCACCTATATCGAGTTTAGCGGCAAAGAGCATGTCGTCGATGTTTCCAACGGGCTGACTGTGATGGAAGGCGCGCGCGACAACAACATCCCCGGCATCGAGGCCGATTGCGGCGGGGCCTGTGCCTGTTCCACCTGCCACGTGCATGTCGACCCGGCCTGGACGGCAAAGCTGCCGCCCGTCGATCCGATGGAAGAGGACATGCTGGAATTTGCCTATGAGCCCGACGCAAATTCGCGCCTGACCTGCCAGATCAAGGTCACCGACGCGCTGGATGGTCTGGTCGTGCGGATGCCCGAAAAACAGATCTGATGCGGCCCTGGGGTCTCTATCCCGCACTGGCCGGCCTGATGATGGCAGGCATAGCCGCGGCCTGCGAGACCCCGCCGCACCAAACCACCGAGCTGCCCGAAAGCGTGGTCTTTTCGGGACCCGCCGGCAGCGGGGTCTGGGCTGCGTGGTATGATGCGCCGACCACGCGCTATGGCCATGGTGTGTTGGGCGACGCGATCGAGGCGGGCGCGCTTTATGCCTATGCCGAGGGGGCCGGGACTGACTGCGATGCGATCGCTCTGGTGCTGGATGCGGCCTATGTGTTCGAGGATGTCGCGCCGCGCCTGGCGGATCTGGACGGCGATGGCGTGAACGAGATCATCGCCGTGCGCTCCAGCTTGAGCCGGGGCGCGCAGTTGGCGGTCTATGGCGGTGACGGCTCCTCGCTGACGCTCCTCGCCGCGACGCCCTTTATCGGGCGACCCAATCGCTGGCTTGCGCCCATCGGGGCGGCCGATCTGGATGGTGACGGATTGGTCGAGATCGCCTATATCGACCGGCCGCATCTGGCCCGTATCCTGCGCGTCTGGCGGTATCAGGCGGGCGTCTTGCACCAGGTCGCGACACTGGGCGGCCTGACCAACCACCGCATCGGTGAGGCGTTTATCTCTGGCGGTATCCGCAATTGCGGCGCGGCCCCTGAGATGATTTTGGCCACCAGCGACTGGTCACGCCTCGTTGCGGCGCGCTTTGACGGCCAGCGGATCCTCACCCGCGACCTTGGCCGCTGGAGCGATAGCGGGGGTGCGGCTGCGTTGGCCTGTGCCGGGAACTGACGCCGTCGCGGGGCGAAATATGCGCGGACTTGACCGGAGGATATCCGATCTGCTTGGATCTAAGGATGCACTTTGTAACGAGCCCGGGAACAAGCCATGAACTACGCCAAGCTCACGGAAGATGCAGACGGGGTCTCTTATTTCGTGGATTGCGCGGTGGATTTGCCCGAACGCGATTTCGTCCCGCCCGCCGCGCCGCTTTTGATTTCCGACCAACTGCCTGCGACGGGCATGGTGTTTCTGACGCTGCCGCCGGGATGGCGCGGGATTCAGCATCCCTCGCCGCATAAACAGATCGCGGCCATCTTGTCGGGGCGGTTCCGGGTCGAGGCAGGGTCGGGCGAAATTCGTGATTTTTGCGCCGGTGATCTGTTCTGGATGGAAGATACCTCCGGCCCGGGCCATGTCTCATCGGCCGAGGACGGCGTCGCGGCGACCATGGTGATCACGCAGCTGGTCTAAGAGGCATCGCGAGTTGATGAATGCCGCGCAGGCGTAGATCACGGCGGAGAAGCTGGTGTCTGTCCCGTCAGATCGCATGGCAATCCGGCGGAGGGTTTCAGATTGCAAAGGAAGGCCTCCCCCACGTGCCGCCGCCCGTAGACGACCGGGTCAATTTCAAGCGGTTCCTTAGGCTGAGGGCGCTGCGCGATGCAGATCAAAGCCGCACGCGCGTTCATCTGGTCGACGAGCCACTTGCTGTCATGGGCCTTATCCGCCGGCAGCGCGTCAAAAGTCCGGCCCGTGACAAGAAGGGCGACAGCGACCGTGCCATAGCGGTTGCCCGGCAGCAGACCGAACCGGACCAGGTTGCCGAGCGCATCCATTGCCCGGCAGGCGATTTGCGGGCAAATCTGGCGAGCGGGAGCGCCGCGCGAGGATCTTTGTGGTCCAGCCCCCCTTCGATGTCCCTATAGCCTGGCACCGATGGGAGTCTCAGTGACCGTGACGATGAACAAAAAGGCCGCGCAAGGTCATCAAATCAACCCCAGGGGTTCTCCAGGAGCTGGAGGACAGTTGGGGCCCAGGTCCCCCTCACACCAACACCCCGCCCGCGTCGCCGATCACGCCTTGGGTTTCGGCGTCCCCCATCAGCATCTCGTTATGGGCCTTGCCCGAGGGGATCATCGGATAGCAGTTCTCATGCTTTTCGACGAGGCAGTCGAAGATCACCGGGCCGTCATGGGCCAGCATCTCCATGATCGCGTCATCGAGATCTGCGGGATCCTTGCAGAGGATGCCCTTGGCCCCGAAGGCCTCGGCCAGTTTGACGAAATCGGGCAGGCTTTCACTCCAGCTATGCGAGTAGCGTTCGCCATGCAGCAGCTCCTGCCACTGGCGCACCATGCCGAGGCGTTCATTGTTGAGGATGAACTGCTTGACCGGCAGCCGGTATTGCGCGGCGGTGCCCATCTCCTGCATGTTCATCAGCCACGAGGCCTCGCCGGCGACATTGATCACCAGGGCGTCCGGGTGCGCGATCTGCACCCCGATCGAGGCCGGAAAGCCGTAGCCCATGGTGCCCAGCCCGCCGCTCGTCATCCAGCGATGCGGGTCGTTGAAGCCCAGATATTGCGCCGCCCACATCTGATGCTGGCCCACCTCGGTGGTGATGTAGCGGTCATGGTCTTTGGTCAGCGCCTCGAGCCGCTGTAGCGCATATTGCGGTTTGATCGTGGACTCAGAAGGTTTGAAATCGAGACAGCGGATTTTCTTCCACTCCTCGATCCGGCCCCACCATTTCTGCACCGCGCCGGCATTGGTCTTGCGCCCGCGCGCTTTCCAGATGCGCAGCATATCCTCCAGCACATGGCCGACATCGCCGACAATGGGGAAATCGGCATGGATGACCTTGTTGATCGAGGACGGATCGATATCGATATGGGCCTTGGCGGAGTCGGGGCTGAAATCGGCAATGCGCCCGGTGATGCGGTCATCGAACCGGGCCCCGACGCAGATCATCAGATCGCAGCCATGCATGGCCAGGTTGGCCTCGTAAAGCCCGTGCATCCCCAGCATGCCCAGCCAGCTCTTGCCGCGCGCCGGGTAGGCCCCCAGACCCATCAGGGTCGAGGTGACCGGAAAGCCGGTGGCATCGACCAGCTCGCGCAAAAGCTGACTGGCGGCGGGGCCGGAATTGATGACGCCGCCGCCGGTATAGAAAACCGGGCGCTCGGCGGTCTCCAGCGCCTCGACCAGCGCCGTGATGGTGGCGGTGTCGCCCTTGACGCGCGGGTGGTAATGCGACGGGCTGACCTTGGGTTTGCGGCTGTATGTGCCGGTGGCGAACTGCACATCCTTGGGAATATCGACCAGAACCGGGCCGGGGCGCCCGGCGGTGGCGATGTGGAACGCCTCGTGGATGGTGGCCGAAAGCGCGTTGGTTTCCTTGACCAGCCAGTTCATCTTGGTGCAGGGCCGCGTGATGCCGACGGTATCGGCCTCCTGAAAGGCATCCGAGCCGATCATGAAGGTGGGCACCTGGCCGGTCAGCACGATGATCGGGATCGAATCCATCAAGGCATCGGTCAGGCCGGTGACCGCATTGGTGGCACCGGGGCCGGAGGTAACAAGAACCACGCCGGGTTTGCCGGTGGAGCGGGCATAGCCCTCGGCGGCATGGACCGCGCCCTGTTCGTGGCGCACCAGAATGTGGCGGATCTCGTTTTGCTGAAAGATCTCGTCATAGATGGGAAGCACGGCCCCGCCGGGATAGCCGAATACGGTATCGACACCCTGGTCCTTCAGGGCTTCGATCACCATCCTGGCACCGGTCATCTCAGTCATGGCATTTGCTCCTTCAGCCGTCTTGGTCTTCGGTTTTCTACTCTGTCGCATAAAAAAGCCCCCGGCGGAATGACGGGGGCGCATGGGGGTCCGATATGGATGCCGTTACCGACCCATGCGCGTCTGTCCTACGATTACAAGAATTCCGGTCATGTCCGAGCTTCCTTTCTGCGAGTGCGGGGAGATTATGAGCGGGCCGGGGCGGCGTCAACCGCGAAAGGCGGGCGGAGTCTGGATTTCGATTCACAATATGTCGAGCGCAGGCGGATTTGCGCAATAATCCTGCTGGTTTCAGCAATACCGGGACAGGATCAATCGGAAAGCGCGGGGTCGGGCCGCATCGGACCTTTTCACGGGAGGCTGTGGGCAAAGATTCGCGGAATGGTCGGCAGATATGTGGATTTTTGAACGCTTTTGGCAAAAGGTGCGGCAATGTGTGCCATTTTGCCGTGTAATTGAGGTCCAAGGCGTCGAATTGGTAAGTAAATTTTACAATTTTTTGCCGGATCGGGCCAAAAAGGGGTTTGTGCGTGGGGACCACTTCGCTAACCTGCCCGAACTATCTGTGGGGGCGGCGCTTCGCTAACCTGCCCTTGCTTAACCAACAATGACCATGGCCACAATGGCTGTGAAAAATCCGATGGGGAGGATACCATATGGATCGCCGTTCTTTTCTGAGAACGTCTGCTATCGGCGGCGCTGCTGCCGCTTCGACGACACTTGCCGCTCCGCTTTACGCGCAGGGCAACCGCACCCTTAACCTGGTCACGTCCGTGCCGGACGGGTTCGCCATTTTCGATGATGCGGGGCAACAGGTTGCCAATTACATCACCGAGATGACCGAGGGTCAGATCACCATCAACAAGTTTCCGGCAGGCAGCCTGGTGGGTGCCTTCGAAGTGTTCGACGCCGTGTCTTCGGGCCAGGCCGACATGTATCACTCGGCCGATTACTACTTCCTGAACCAGCATCCCGGCTTTGCGTTCTTTACCTCGGTGCCGTTCGGCATGACGGGTCAGGAAATGGCCAACTGGTACTACCACCGCGGCGGTGCCGAGCTGCACAACGAGCTGGCCGGCCTCTTTAACCTGAAATCCTTCATGGCCGGTTCGACCGCCATGCAGCCCGGCGGCTGGTTCAACACCGAGATCAACTCGGCCGATGACCTGCAGGGTCTGCGGTTCCGGATGCCGGGCCAGGGTGGCCAGGTTCTGGGGCGTCTCGGTGCCTCGGTGCAGAACATCCCCGGCGGTGAGATCTACCAGGCGCTCGCGTCCGGCCAGATCGACGGTGCCGAATGGATCGGCCCCTATGCCGATGAGCGGATGGGCTTCCAGGAGGTCACTTCGATCTACTACACCTCGGGCTTCCACGAGCCGGGTTCGGCGCTGACGCTGGGTATCAACCTCGATGTCTACGAGTCGTTTACCGACGCGCAGAAGCAGATCGTCGATGCCGCCGCACGCGCGACCTACAGCACCAACCTGGCGCTGTCCCTGTCTGAGAACGGTGCCGCGCTGGCCCGTCTGCAGAGCCAGGGCGTGCAGGTTCGCGAATTCCCCGAAGATGTGTGGGATGCGTTCGGTCGGGCTGCCGCAGAGGTGCGCGAAGAGAACATGAGCGATCCGATCTATGCACAGATCGCCGATAGCTACTTTGCGTCCCTGGAGGAGTCCGCCAGCTGGTTCGAGGTTGGCGATGGCGAATACATGCGTCAGCGGAACCGCGTCAACGCGTCGATGTAATCGGCGACCGATACTGTGACATGTCGCCCGGCCTGCAAAGCGCCGGGCGGCATAACGCGCATTCACCCGGCCTGGAATGCGCCCTGATCTGACCGATTGGCCCTGGGGATCACTTCCATGATCGATTTCATTCTGTGGGTGCTGCAAAATATCGCGCTGGCCCCTTACAATCTGGTGCTTGCCCTGGCCAATCCGGGCGACTGGCTGGACTGGAGCAACCCCGAGGCGCTGACGCGCTTTATCTATTACGGCGGTTCGGTCGAGTTCTTCTTCGTGGCCTTTACCACCTTTCTGGTGATCACCGCGCTGGGCGTGCTCTGGCGGCGCGAGATCCTGTGGCGGGGCGTGCGCATCCTGGAAGGCTTTGCCAACGGCGTCGGCCGTTTTGCCGCCTGGGCGGGCCTGATCATGGTTCTGCAACAGGTGATGATCGTTTTCCTGCAGCGCATCTTTCGCGTCGCCGAGATCTCGCTCGGGCCTGCCGGCGTTGCCTTTACACAGGACCTGAGCTGGTATGGCGAGGAACTGAAACTTTACAATGCCATGGTCGTGACGCTGGCGGTGTCCTACACATTCGTGCAGGGCGGGCATGTGCGCGTCGACCTGATCTATTCGGCGGTGCGCCACCGCACCAAGCGCGTGATCGACATGGTCGGCTGCATGATCTTCATGCTGCCGGTGGTTGTGCTGACCTATATGTATGCCTGGTTCTTCATGTGGCGGAATCTGGTGGTGCCGAACCCGTCCGCGACAAGCGAGCTGGACCGGATGCTGATGCAGGCCCGCGTGCTGCGCTGGAACGTGGAAACCATCGGCTTTTCACCGAACGGGTTCAACGCCTATTTCCTGTTCAAGGTTCTGCTGGTCGCCTACACGGTGCTGGTGTTCCTGCAGGCGGTGGCCTTTTTCTGGCGCTCCTATCTGGAATGGCTGGAGGGCGAGGACAGCGTTGGCAAATATCTGGACAAAGACACCCTTGGCGATCCGGAGGCCGAATTGGCCGCCGAGATCCATTGACTGACGAGACGGGACGGAAACTGAGATGATTTTTGGACTTGATGGCGTCGAGATCGGCCTGATCGTGGTGTTCCTGTGCCTGTTTGGCGGGATCATGACCGGGTTTCCGGTGGCGTTTGCAATTGGCGGGGCGGGCATCATCTCGTTCGGGATCATCGCCGCGCTGGACAGTGCGGGGCTGTTGATCCACCAGGCGATCGACACCGGGTCGGGGCAATATGCGGCGCTCTTGTCGGAAGGCGTGATCCGAGAAAGCATAACCGCGTTCCGATACCCCGATCTGCCAACCATCGACCAGGCGCTATTTCCCGGCGGCTGGGAACTGGCGATGGACCGCAACCTGTCCTTTATCGTCAACCGGATGAACGAGCGCGTCATTGCCGGCCAGTCGATCGAGACGCTGCTGGCGGTGCTGATGTTCGTGATGATGGGCATCACGCTGGAGCGTTCGAAAATCGCCAATGACCTTTTGACCACGATGGCGCGGGTTTTCGGCCCGCTGCCCGGAGGTCTGGCGGTGTCGATCGTTTTGGTGGGTGCGTTCCTGGCGGCCTCGACGGGCATTGTCGGGGCCACGGTGGTGACGATGGGCCTGTTGGCGCTGCCCACCATGTTGCGCAACAATTACAGCCCCGAGCTGGCGACCGGCGTGATTGCCGCGAGCGGCACGTTGGGCCAGATCATCCCGCCCTCGATCGTCATCGTTCTGCTGGGCACGCTGGTGGGCGATCTCTATGCCACCGGGCAGGAAACCAGGGCGCAGCTGGCCGGGTGCCGCGATGCGCTGACCTTTCTGGGTGAACCGGCGGTTCTGTCGGTCGGCACGCTGTTTCAGGCGGCGCTGTTGCCGGGGATCTTCCTGGCCTTCCTTTATGGGGCCTATGCCTTTGGCTTTGCGCTGCTGAACCCCTCCAAGGCCCCCGCGGTGGTGCTGGAAGGCGAACAGAGCGGCGAGCCAGTGACCCGCAATGAGGGCCTGACCTGGTTCCTGGCGGCCCCCGTTCTGATGATCGGCGCGGTGATCCTGAGCGTGAGCCTGGGTGTTGTCGGCGGCCAGACCATCAGCGTTTCGGATTATTCGGAAGGCGGCCAGACGGCATCGCTGCGCACCAATGTCAGCGAGACCTGCCAGGCGGCGATGATCGCCGAGCATGGCCAGGAGGCCTGGGATCGGGCGGTTGCCGAGCAGGAGGCCATCGATGCCGCAGGCGGTGTCGAAGAATCGCGTGCCCGCACCGAGGCGGAAATCGTCGAGGCCCGCGCCGCGGCTCTGGACGCCACCGCACCCATCGGCAGCGGCGTGGCGACTTTGTTCGTGCTGCTGGCGCTGATCCTGACGACAGCGCGTGGCGTGGCACCTACCGCGCCGCCGGCCCCGTTGCTGGTGGGCGGCCTGGGCGTTGTGCTGGCCTTTATCTTTGACATCCTCTTTATCGGTCCGCTGACCGGGTCGGGGGCCACGTTCCTGATCCTGGCGATCCCGTTCGCCATGACGATTTATGGCTGCGCGGCGGCGATGGCGCGTCTGGCACGCAATGAATTGCTGCGGGTAGTGTTCCCGCCGCTGGTTCTGATCGTGGCGGTTCTGGGCTCGATCCTGGGTGGCATCACCAACCCGACGCCAGCCGCCGCACTGGGCGCTGCCGGGGCCATCATGCTGGCCGCGTTCCGCAAGCTGAAGGAAGAGAACCAATCGGCCAGGATCATCCTGATGGCCAGTTTCGCGCTGGTGATCATGATCCTTGTGGGCATCAATTTCGACCTGCGCATTACGCGCGCCGAGGTGCCGCTGGAGGATTGGCTGGCCTATCTGGTGGCGCAGGCCGCGTACCATTTCGCCTTTTTCGGGCTGCTCTACGGGTGTTGGATCCTGTATAAAAACGGTGTCCTCAGCCCGGTGGTGCGCGAGACGGCCAAGGTGACCTCGATGGTGTTTACCATTCTGATCGGGTCGCAGCTGTTGAACCTGGTGGTGATCTCGTTCGGCGGCGAGGAATATATCCAGCAATTCCTGCGCAGCTTTGACGAGGAATGGAAGGTGTTCCTGCTGGTCATGGTGATCCTGTTCATCCTGGGCTTCGTGCTCGATTTCCTGGAGATCATCTATATCGTGATCCCGATTGTCGGGCCGGTGATCTATGGCGGTGAGCTGGATCCGAAATGGGTGACGATCATGATCGCGGTCAATCTGCAGACCTCGTTCCTGACGCCGCCCTTTGGCTTTGCGCTGTTCTATCTACGCGGTGTCGCCCCGGCCAGTGTAACCACGGGCCATATCTATCGCGGGGTTCTGCCCTTCGTTTTGATCCAGGTGGTGGGGCTGGGGCTGTTGGCGCTGTTTCCGCAGATCGTGACCATCGTGCCGGATCTGTTGCCGAATAACTGAGATCGGCATAGCGCCTTGGAGTAAAATGAGCGGGCCCCCGATGCCGGGGGCCCGCGCTGGTTTTACGGTGTCTGATGCGGCGTGATGCGGCGGCCCCGGGGCAGGCGCGCGTTATGTCGAGCGGGTATCGGGCAGCGACAGGCGCGCGACCTGTTCGGCGATCGGCTCGACCGAGAGCGGATGCGTTTCAGCCGCAAAAGCGGCGGGGTCTTTGAGGCGCTGCCAAGTGCCGCCAACATAGACCTCGAGCGCCGAAAACCCGGCCTTGTAGCCCATCTTGGAGCTGCCGGGCACCCAGTAGCCGAGATAGACATAGGGCAGGCCGGCCTCGCGCGCGATCTCGACATGGTCAAGGATGACCTGGCTGCCGAGCGAGAGGCGCGGCAGATCGGGGCGGAAGAAGGAATAGACCATCGACAGCCCGTCATCGAGCACATCGGTCAGGCAGACGGCGGTGAGCCGGCCGGCCTCCAGGCTGTCGCGGTATTCGACGATGCGGCTGCGCACCGGGGTTTCCTCGATCATCGCGGCGAATTCGAACACATCCATATCGGCCATGCCGCCATCGGCGTGGCGACTGTCGAGATAGTGCCGGAAAAGGGCGTATTGTTCCTCGGTCGCCCAGGGAGAGCGGGCCTCGCGCACCAGGCCGGCATTGCGGCGCAGCGTGCGGCGCTGGCTTTTGGACGGAACGAAATCCGCCACCCGGATGCGCGCCGAAAGACAGGCCGAACAGTCCGAGCAGGAGGGCCGATAGAGCACGTTTTGCGACCGGCGAAAGCCCTGTTTCGAAAGCGAATCATTGAGGGTCGAGGCATGTTCGCCCTGCAGCGCGGTGAACAGTTTCCGCTCGCGGCGGCCCTCAAGATAAGGGCAGCCTTGCGGGGCCGTCACATAAAATTGCGGCGCGAGGGGAAGCGAATGGCGCATGGCACCCCGTCATGTTGTCCTGTGTCCAGAGAAAAGCCTGCAACAGGAAGGGGGCCCGGGCAACCCATATTTATCAACAGGGTGACCGGGCTGCCCTTGCGTCATCGCGGCCGGTTGATCGCGGCGGTGCCGAGAAAGAGATCGGGCAGGCCTTGGCCGCGGGGGCCCAGGGCCATCAGCGCGATCGACGCGACCTGGGGCAGGAAGAAGCTGGCCGAGATCAGGTAGGCGACGGTGTGCAGCATCGCCTCGGTTCCGGTCAGGCGGGCCCCGGTGGGGCCGCGCAGCTCAATATTCATCAGCCGCATGCCAAGCGTTGCCGAGCCCGCCGCGATGGTCAGCGACCGGTACAGAAAGCTGGTGGCGACCCAGAAGAGCGGCCAGAGCCAGAAGGCCACCGTCAGCGTCAGCACGCCGATGATCAGCATCAGGATGAAGATCAGAACCACATCGGCGACCCAGGCCATCAGGCGTTTGGCAGGCACGCCGTCATAGAAGGCGGATTGGCGGTCGGGATCGGGCAGGGTGGATGTCATGTATGCGGGCATGGCGTGACTCACTGGTCCTGGCAAGGCGGTCAATTGGCGCAAGGCAGCCCCGGGACGGGAGGGGGAAAGGGGGGCAGCCTTGCGCGCGGGCGGGCTCAGGTCTCGACGGTTTCGGCGTCGTCGGCCATTGCCCGGTCACGGGCGGCGCGGGCCTGGCGGTCATCCATGAACTGGTCAAACTCGGCCTTATCCTTGGCCTCGCGCAGACGGTTCAGGAAGTCCTGAAAGGCGCTTTGTTCCTCTTCCAGGCGGCGCAGCGTGTCGGCCTTGTAGCTGTCAAAGGCGGTGTTGCCGGAACTGCGGAAATTGTGGCGGCGGTTCATGCGGTGGCTGCTGCAGCCCGATTTGAACATGTTTTTGCTCCAGATCATGTAGACAAGAAGGGCCAGACCCAACGGCCAGAAAAGCACGAAGCCCAGGATCATGGCACCGATCCAGGCCCATTTGCCTTTGCTGTCGAGCCAGCCCTCGGCGCGGGCAAGATAGCCTTGAGCGGATGGGTCGGTTGCGGTTGCGGTCATTTTGTCCTCCGTGGGTTAATGTAAATGCGGTTCACATTGTATCAGATGGGGCAGGCGGGGGGGCGCTTCAAGGGGGAATGTGAAGGAGATTTACATTTCGGGTGCAGGCGTGTGCAGTCAAAAGCGGAAGATCCGAGCAAAATGTCGCCAAGAGGACGGCAAGGGTAAATAATTGGTAAGCGCGCGCATATCATGTTAACCAATTGAAAAGAATAAACTTATTGACTTGCCGAACGGTCTCTGGCATACATTGTGACATGCTGGAAGAAATGGGCAAACGGCCCCGGGGGTGACCTCGGCGGTCGTTTTTTCGTTTCTGCTCGTGCGGGTTTTATTTGAACGCACGGGGACGACGCAAATTATGACGACAAAATCGGAACTGGATGCCGCGCGGGCCGAGCAATTGCTGGGCCGTGCACTGACCGCTTTTGAAACGGCGCAGGAGGTGCTGGATCGGGCGGTCGAAAAACTGAAGTCAGAGGAAAAGATCTCGGGGACGGATCTGACCAAGGACATCAGAGAGATGAACAACGCTTTTATGATGGCGTTGAGCCTGGAGGAGAAAGCCCGTGTCGCAGGAGGAAAAACACGATCGGGGGAGACCAGCCTGGACCTTGAGGCGGCCCGGGCTGAAATCGGGTGCCGGCTGGCTTGCCTCAGAGCCGCCAGCGGCAGCGGAGGCGTTTCTGGCGGGGTTGAGTGACGCGGCGCTGGCGGCATTGCCCTGGCTTTTTGAGTTCTGGGCGCTGCCGCATCAATTGCCCCCCGAGGGCGATTGGCGAAGTTGGGTGATTATGGGCGGTCGCGGCGCGGGCAAGACCCGCGCCGGGGCCGAGTGGGTGCGCAGCATGGTTGAAGGCGCGGGTCCGGAGGATCCGGGCCGGGCGCGCCGGGTGGCTTTGGTGGGGGAGACCTATGACCAGGCGCTGGCCGTTATGGTGAAGGGCGAGAGCGGGATCTTGGCCTGCTCTCCTTCGGATCGGTGCCCGCGCTGGGTGGCGGGCGAGCGGATGCTGGTCTGGCCCAACGGAGCCGAGGCGCGGCTTTATTCGGCGCATGACCCGGAGGCGCTGAGGGGGCCGCAATTCGATGCCGCATGGGTTGACGAACTGGCGAAGTGGAAACGGGCCGAGGAGACCTGGGACATGCTGCAATTCGGTTTGCGGCTGGGATCTGATCCGCGCCAGGTGGTGACGACGACGCCGCGCAATGTGCAGGTGCTCAAGGATCTGCTGGCGCGGGAAAGCACGGTGATGACGCATGCGCCGACCGAGGCCAACCGGGCTTATCTGGCGGAGAGCTTTCTGGAGGATGTGCGCGAACGCTATGGCAATACGAAACTCGGCCGGCAGGAGCTGGACGGTGAGCTGGTCGAGGATATGGAGGGCGCTTTGTGGGCGCGGGGCACGTTGGACGGGGCCCGTGTGCGCGAGGTGCCGAAAGCTGCGCGGGTGACCGTGGCGGTCGATCCGCCGGTAACGGGGCACAAGGGCTCGGACGCCTGCGGGATCGTGGTCGTGGGCGTGGTTCAGAGCGGGCCGCCAAAGGATTGGCATGCGGTGGTGATCGAGGATTGTTCGGTCCAGGGCGTATCGGCGCATCAATGGGCCGAGCGGGCCGTCGCGGCCTATGAACGGCACGGGGCCGCGCGCATGGTGGCCGAGGTCAATCAGGGCGGTGATCTGGTGCTGGATGCGGTGCGCGCGATCGACCCGCTGGTCAATGTGCAATCGGTGCGCGCGTCACGCGGGAAAGTGGCGCGGGCCGAGCCGGTGGCGGCACTTTATGAACAGGGCCGGGTGGCGCATATGCCGGGGCTCACGGCGTTGGAGGACGAGATGGCCCGGATGACAATGACCGGATATCAGGGGCGCGGCAGCCCCGACCGGGTGGATGCGCTGGTCTGGGCCCTGACCGATGGCATGATCGTGCCGGCCCGGGCCGTGGCGCGGCCGGGGATGCGGCAGATCTGAATTTGTGAACGGAAGCGAAGGGCGTCGAGATGCCCTTTTCAAGCGTCTTTGCCGGGGCCGGCGGGGCGCTTTTTTTGATGGATCTAGGAGACATGGCTATGGTGTTGGATTTCTTGCGCAAACCGGAGCCGGCGGTGGCCGAGGTGAAGGCCTCGGCGACGGGCCGGGTGGTGGCCTGGGCGGGGGCGGGGCGCGTGGCCTGGAGCCCGCGCGATACGGTGTCGCTGATGAAAACCGGGTTTGCGGGCAATCCGGTGGGGTTTCGCTCGGTCAAGCTGATTGCCGAGGCCGC